>Ga0163151_10000107_pt1 | contig 138060 bp, 108 predicted proteins | sample OliLakLV19MP5IB2_FD_145596 | JGI IMG/M metagenome (GOLD analysis project Ga0163151, IMG submission 145596) | Freshwater microbial mat bacterial communities from Lake Vanda, McMurdo Dry Valleys, Antarctica - Oligotrophic Lake LV.19.MP5.IB-2 | ecosystem: Environmental > Aquatic > Freshwater >...
TACGTGCCGCGAGCTCGACGAACGCGAGGCCGAGTTGCTACGAAGGATCGAAGAGATCCTCGCGGCACGTAAGCCTATACCGCGCGATCCGGAGCCGTTGGCGGCGACGGAGACCCCCGTCGCGCAGGTCTCGCAGCAGTCCGCTGAGGTTGTGGCTCCGGCCGCGTTCGTGCCGGTGGAGGAAGGCCGCGACGAAGATTTCGAGAATGTGCGTTTCCGTGCCGATGCACTGCGCCAGGGCTTGGCCGGAACGACGGGCCGCGTCTCTTCTCCGCTCCTGCGAAGCGCCGTCGAAACGGCGGCCGGGGCCGCGGAACAGGCCGCCGACCGTCGCGCAGACGCCGCCGAAGCGCTCGCGCCTCTCGTTGCCGAAGCACAGGCCCTCGACGAACGCTTGGCGGTGTCCGCCGAGCCGGAAGGCGCGGACGCGGAAGCTTTGGTTTCGCTACGTGAAGCGCTGGCGCTCGCCGAGCTGGGCATCGCCGGGGCCGCGGTTTCCGACCAAGAAGCCGATATGTTCCGCACGCAGGCGGACGAACTGCGGCGCCAGATCGGCGAGATCGAGGCTCGCGCCGGAGCGGTACGCGACGAGGTCGTCGTCCAGGTCGCCAACGCGCTGGCCGAGCCCGACGCGGAAGCGCGTCTGGAGGCTCTCGGAGCGACGCCGCGCGAAATCGACATGGCCCGTCGCGTGAATCTCGAGGACCTCATGCAGCGCACGCGCGAGGAAATGTACGCCGCCGAACTGGAACTGTACGAAGCGCTTTCGCGCCTCCGCGCCGCGCGCGCCGAAATTTACGCCAACTCCGCGCGCGAATACGAAGCATCCGCGCCCGCATTAAACGAGCTGATCGCCACGATCGAGCGCGCGCTTCCGGCGGCCCAGCGCGCCGCGATGGCTTCTGCGCGTGCCCTGGACGTGCTGCGCGCGATTCCCGACGACGCCGCCCGCGTCTTGAGCCCCGCAAACGCCTCGAAGAGCCTTTCGGCTGATGTCGTGTCTTTGACCGGAGAAGCGATAGGGCACGCGCTGCATACGCGCGACCCTGAAGGCGGAGCTGAAGCACGGGAGGCTCTGACGCGCGACGGCGGAGCGATTGCCCGCGTCGACGCGCTCGGGACCGCGCTCGCGGAAACCGAACCCGGCCTGTCGCAGGCTCTCGGGGATCTCGCTCAGGATCTACGCGGCGCGACCGGCACGCAGGCCGAACCGCGCTGGGCGGAGCGCGCGGTCGAAGCGGCCGTTGCCGATCCCGAGATTGCTTCCGAGCGGGCGGAGGAAGTTTCGCGTCTCAAGACCGAGCTCGACGCGCTCCGCGTGAACGCGCGCCGTTCGATGTGGTCGGCGCTGCGCTTCGCCGTTCTCGCTCCTTTGCTCCTGACCGCAGCGCTGTTCAGCGGATACCTGCTCGACCTGTTCCGCGGAACACCCGCGTCCGACCGGGGCCGTACCGACACGGCCGCCGACATCCGCCCGGACGCCGCGGGAGCCGCGCCGGCCCGTGCGAAGGCGAAGGCCAAGGCGAAAGCCGCCGCACCCACGCGCGATCCCTACACGAAGGCCTACCACGTTCACCGTTTGCAGCTGCAGATGCCGACCGCCTATGAGCTGAAAGTCGAAGCGCAGGTCGCCGTCGCGCAGAAGGAGGCACGCGCTCTCGACGTCCTCGAAGCGGAGATCCGCGAGCTGGACGCCCGATTGGAGAAAGCGTCCTCAGGTCCCGAGCGTACCGCTCTCGCCGATCGTCTCGAGGCCAAGCGCCGCGAATATTTCGCGCGGCTCGGCGATCCGTTCGCCGTCGAAGTCACGAATGTCGATCTCAAGTCGCCGGTGGACGTGTTCCAACGCAAGGCACGTCTCTTGCGTGGAATGCTGGACGAACTGCGGAAAGCGCCGAAGGGCCGCGAAGACGAGATTATCGAGCTCGCGGCAAAGGTGCGCGTCGCCGAGAACCTGGTGAAGACGCTCGAGACCAAAGCCGATCAGGTGCGAAAGCTCAGACAAAATGCCGATGCGCTGCGCGAAGAGACGATGGCCGCGGTTATGACGAGCTGGAATGCGATGGGCGGCGTGCGTCCGAAAGGGGAGTGGGACCGCGAGCTTACGCACACCCTCACGATCGGCGGCCGCACGATCACCGTGCGGGAGCCGCTGGGACGCTCGCGCTGGCCGAATCCGTCGGGCGTTTCCGAATTCGCGTACTGCACTGAAATCAAGCTCGGCATCCATCCGACGACCGGAGAGGTGATGTGGTATCCGGTGCGGCAACACAGCCCGTCGGGAACGCCGTCGGCTTACGTCCAGAAGTTCCGTGATCCGACGAGCCCGTTCTATTTCCGAGATCCGGCCACAGGAAATTTTGTCGTGCGCCACGCGCCTATCGTCATCTACAACAGCGCGAAAGGCCGTATCGACGGCACGCTGGACGCCAGCACCTATCCGATCCCGCCGGGATACGAGCGGAACACGGACCCCGGCGCCCGCCCCACCACTTCTTATTACTCCTGGGTTCTGCCGGTGAACGCCTCGGTGCTTCAGCTTACGAGGGAGCAGTACGAGGCACGTTCGCGGCTGCCGCGCCGCGTCACGGACGCGATCACGTTCTTCGAAGAAAATGGCGCTTACTACGAGCTAAACTTCGGCGTCGACGTCACCGAGCTCCAGGCCGGCGAGCAGTGCCTGCTGGTGCAAGACGGCGGCCCGATCGAGATCTCCTACGAACGCCAGGGCCGCTTCGTGAAAGGCCGCTTCTCACTGCGTAAGGATCTGAAGCTCGTAACCGGCACGCGCAAAACCTTCCCGAATCCGTACCTTGGCTTCGGGACTCACCTGGTCGCGGAGGACCGTGAAAATTACATGCTGACCGGCGGCGCGATCGTCAACGTGCGCGGACTGCGCGGCACCGGGCTATACGCCGGTGCCCCGTCCTACCTGCCCACGCGCGCCGCTTACGACCGCGCTCTGCAGATCATTGAAGAAAGGAAGAAGGTCGTTCTCGAGCGCATCGAACGCACAGGCGGCACCCCCGAGCTGCGCAATCAGCTCGATCTCCTGGGCAAACTTGTCGTGCTCTATCAGGAAGGGCGGACGATCGTGAACGTCGTCGCTCGCCCGAGCCCGGTTTGGGCTCAGAGCCAGGTCGTGTCGGCTTATCGCGAGTACCTGCAGCGTGTCGGCGAAGCCATCGACCGGTTGAACGAAGAATTGAATCGCGCTCCCGAGCGGGAGGAAGAGGCGCCGGTACTCCCGCCTGCCGACGCGCCTGATGCCCCCGTGCCCGCAGCCGCCGCGCCCGAGGCTCCCGCAGCTGCGCAGCTGCTGCCTTTCCTGACGCTCGTCGTCGCACAGGTGGATCCGCCCGCCGGCAAAGACACCGAACGCCGCGTTTCGCCGGTGGAGGGCGTGCCCGTGGCGCCGCCGAAGAACGCCGGCATCTCACCCGACAGCGTCGCGGAGCCGATGATGAAAGCCGACGAGACCGGTAAGCACCGCGAGCCGCTCGGGCAAGGTTGGCTCCGCACGCCGCTCAAGGACGTGAATCTCGGTGGACAATTCGCGCGAATCGTCGTGCTGGATGCTTCCGGCCGCCCTGCCTTCTACCTCACCGGCGACGTGCGCGTAAATGGGAAGACGATCGCCGACATCGACTTTGCCAAGACGCCTCTCACGGCCAAAGACAAGATCTCCGCACAATACGTGACCGTGATCCGGCGTGACGCACGCACGGGACATCCGACCGGCTCGATGACGTCGCGCCTGAAGGCCGGTTCCTCGTTCGCCCTTCCCGAATTCAACCCGAACGTGGAGAAGCTTTTTCCAGTCGATGTCGACGTGCGCCAGACGATTAACCGCGGAAAGTCGGCGGACGGCGCGTTCGATGTCTTCGAGGTGCGCACCTACCTCCTCGACGCCGCGGGAAGACTTCGCGTGGAGGACGGACGCGCCAAATACGTGCCGCACGTCGAATACCGCAGCCCCGCGACCCCGAACCAGCTTTTCGCCGCCATCTATCCGTTCGACGGCGATCCGAACGTGCGGCTCGACATCCGTGGCGGAAAGATTGCGGGCGTGCTGAAAGCCGACTCTGGAGAAGCGACGCGCGGCGAAATCGAGGTGCCGACTTCGCGCACAGGCCGCGCGAGCATCTACAATTTCAACACGGGCAAGACACCGGCGATGGAGGCGCAGCCGGTGGCGCGTCTGGTCCGCGTTGGGCAGTCGCTTCACGAGGGCGCCACGTACCCGGTGTTCGAGCGCCGCGACGCCAAGACCGGAGACGTGATCGAAGCGTTCGCCACGAGCGACGCGGTCGGCATGAAGCTCGTCTTCACGACCGACGCCACGGGCACACGCGAGGCGCTCGAGCCGGCCACCGGCAACATCTTTTCGATGAAAAGCGGCTACCGCGTGGGCGACCGCATCGCGACCACGGGTTTCGCCGCGACGGTGACCGTAGACGGCAAGACGTACGACCGCTACGAGCGTAAGGACGCGCGCACGCGCGCGTTGCAGCGCACGTTCGCCGTCGACGAACGCGGCAAGGAAGCTCTGCGGTACGAATCTATTTCTCCCACCGTGTGGGAAGTGGAGGTCGTCGCCACCGGCGCGATCCACACCGTGAACCCGGCCGACTTCTCGCTGGGCGCCAAGACCGCCCGCATCGAATCCACCGGCCGCACCGTTACGATCGGCGGCAAGACCTTCACCGTCAAGCAGCGCGTCGCCGAAGCTGGCGGCAAGGTGGAGCGCGTGCTCGGCTTCGACGCGCAAGGCCGGATCGGCGTGCGTTTCTTCGCCGGTGCGGACGGCCGCATCATCGAGGCGGAGGAGGTCGCGACCGGCGACATCTATCCCGTCACCGATCCGGCGACTTTCGCGGTTGGCCCCAATCCCGTCGCGCGCACGCGCCGCGCGGGCGACGTAACCGCCGGCGGCCAGACTTACGCGCTACGTATCCGTCAGTCTCCGGATGGCACGATCGAGCGCGCGTTCGCGATCGACGCGTTCGGCCGCGAAGGCGTGCGCTATTATCTCGACCCCGCCACGCGTGTTCCGACCGTCGCGGAGGTGACCGCCACCGGCGCTCTCTATGCGGCGGCGCCGGACTGGACGATCGGCGCGCAACTGGGCACCACGGAGCGCCGCCCCCGCCATCTCGATTTCGGCGGCCGTTCCTACGACCTCCTCATCCAGAGAAACTTGGACGGCACGACGCGCCGCATCTTCGGCGTGGATGCGACCGGACGTGAAGTGGCCGCGTTTTACAACCGGCCCGAGCGCGTGAACGGCGTGGCCGTCGCGGGTACTTTCAGCGTGCAGGAAGGACTCCGCGTGACGGATTTACCGGCAGGAGCCGCCGCACGCCGCGGCTATGCGGGCGACGAAACCATCCAGACTCTTTACTACGCGTCGGCGGATTACCGGCTGCTTCCGGCGCTCGGACGCGTCGGGTACGCCGTGAACACGAAAAAAGTGGTCCGGCATGAAGGGAACGAATGGCCCGTCACCGAAGAACTTACCGCCACCGGAAAATTCAACGCGGGTCGCGCGGTAGACCGAAGCCGGGGAGCGGAGAAAGCGATCGTGACCCTCCTCCCCGAGGGGACGTACCAAGTAGAGCTCATCGAGCGGCGCTTGGAGGAAATTCCCGCGGGCGCCCGTAAGCAGCGCATTCGCGTCGGCCATCTGGCGGCCGTGGTGGACGGTTCGTACGTGGCCGAGCGGCAGATCGTCCAGACGTCCTACGTCAGTATGTACGATGTCAATCTGGGTCCCGGCATGCCGGGTACGGAGGAAGTGCTCAATAATTTCCGCGATATTCCGGAAGCCAATCGCGCAATGGCGCTCGAGCGCTTCCGGGTGGGGCTCGACAAGATCGCCCGCAACCTGAACCTGCAGGGCAACGTGCAGCTTATCCTCACCGAAGTCCGAATGACGAACGGCTCGACGAATTATTTTCTGCGCGTGAAGGACGATCCGTTCGGCCGCATCGTCATCTTCCAGGGCGGCATGGGCAGCTTCTTCGGAGGCTCGGTGGGCACCGCGAACGTGGTCATCAACACCGATTTCAGCGGCAGCTCTTCGCGCGAAGGCTACGAGTTCGGTCCTCTCGGGCAGGTGTACCTCCAGGAAGCCGGTCTGCCGGACATGACTTCTGAAAAACTTCTGGGAAAGTACGGCCTGCAGGGGCAAAGAGACGAAATCGCGCGCAGCGGCGTGACCTTCCCGACCGAGTCGTTCTCGGAAGTCACTCGCTCGCTGATCGACGCCCGAGGCAAAAAGATCCCGATGGACGTGCGCTACCTATTGCCGGACGATCCGCACGCCCGCGACTTTGTCCGTTTCTCCAGCGGCGCCGTGCGTTTCATTAAATGGTCGACCGATCCGCGGATTCCCCACAACGTGCCCGCGGGCGAAGTGGCGTTCGTGGCTAACCGCGGTCTTTTGCTGCGTGAAACCGAATTCGTCGCCCACGACACTCAGTCGAAGGAATACGTCTACCGCGTCCTCGACGAATTCCGCGAAGGCCAGCAGATGCGTCCGTACGTCCTGCTCGGCGCCAATTACGAAACCGGCGCCGTCTGGGAATGGTACGTAAACGAAGAGCGCAAATTGTATACGCGGGACGGCTTCCCGCTCTTCGAGCACCGCGTGGAGAGGGCGCAGAATCCCACCGGGAATTTCACGACACGGTCCTACGTCAGCGCGCTGAACGGCGAAACGTACGGCATGAGCGGCACGGAGACGCGCTACGGCACGTTCACTTCCCGCGCCTGGACGCATCCGGATACCGGCGACATCTACGTCCTCGTCAGCCAAAACCTGGAGACGTCCACTCCCGTGGATCAGAAACGCTTCTTCGTGATGAAGAACGGCAATCTCGAGGCGGTCATCGTCGGCGAAGGCATCGACCGGCTCATTTACTTCGATCCGTACGGGATGACGCTCGGCAGCCGCGTTCAAAATTCGCCGTTCGTGCGTCCGATCCGGTGGGGCGCGCAGCGTGCCGGCGTGATGGAAGGTCTTGAAGTGATCGTCGGCCGCATCCAGGACGAAGGCACCGACATCAACTTGCGCATACCGCAATCGGACCTGCGCGAGCAACAACCGGTCTATTTCTCGGCCACGGTCTATGCCCAGAATCACTGGTACCTTTTCCTGTTGGGAGGCCTGGGCGCTTTGGTCGCGATCCCATCCGTCATGGGCGTGTGGCAACGTCTGCGCCGCGGGAAGCGGGCGCTCACATCCGGGGACATCGCCGCGCTCAACGCGCCGCCCGCCGGCGTGGACGCCGCACCTTCTTCCGACGCGCCCCCCACGACCGCGTCGGGCGCGCGCTTGAGCCTCGGCGACCGCTACGCGGAATTCCACGCTTTCGGAGGACAGCTCACGATTCCGCCCACCGTGGGCAACGGAGTCCGGAAAGATCCGGTCCGCCGCGAGGAAGCGCGCCGCGCTTATGCGGTGAATTACTACACGGCGAACGGTTTCTCGGCCGTCGAGGCGTCCCGGCTTTACGAACAATTTAAGGACCGGTATGACGAGGCGCTGCACGATCCGAGTGACCGCCGCGACCCGCCGGCCAAGCTCACGGTAGCCAGCGCATGGACCGACCTTCAGTCTGCGGGAACGTACACGGAAGCCGTCGCCGTCCGGAACATCGTCGAGTCCGGCCTCCTTGGAGATGCGGCCCAATCGCGCGAAGCGTTCGAGCGGGCCGTCGCGCGCCACGCTTCCGGCGGCACGGTCCATGGGCGTCGGAAAGCGATGCTTTGGATCGCCGTGAAGGAAGAGCTCGCCGGCCGCAGCCAGTCCGCGGCGCTCGCGGCGATCGCCAACGGCGATTTCTCGGTCGTCGAGCACCTGCCTTCCACACCGCTGGCGCGGGTCTTGCGCCGTTTCTTGGCGAGCGTCGCCGGCGAGGGAACGCGGCGCGTGTCTCCCGAGACGATTCAGGAAGCGGCGAAGCGTGCCCCTAATTTCAACGCCTTCGTGACCGGCCTCCTCAGGGACTACGTGATGCGCCCGCTGTTCGACGACACCCTCGCGCGTACCTGGGGGGACAACGTACCCCAGGGAGCCGCCGCCCGCATCGAGGAAGCGGTATTCTCGGACGTTTATTCGGCCATCCAGCACGATCCGTCCCTGCTCGACCAGTACGTCGCCACCGGCGATATCAAATTCAATCCCGATCCGCTGATTCGCACGAACGAACCGCTCACGGCGCGTGAAAGCGTCGTCAGCAACGTGCTGCTCCTGCCGCTTTCGCAGACGGGCAAGCATTCGCTCGGCATGTTCGGCGCGCAGTGGCCGCTCAACCTCTACGTGACGCGCGAAGTGCTCCAGGGCGTCGCCGACGGCAAAACGCCCGCGCAAATCCTGGCCCGGGTGGATCTTCTCTTCAATCTTTTCACGCCGGTCCTCCTGCGCGAGCTTAAAAAACACAAATTGATCACCGATCCGCCGGACGGAACGCCGCGAAGCGACAAGACGCTGAGCGACGTATACGTCGACACCGACATGTACGATCACCTCGAGATGGCGTTCCGCGATCCGACGATGACGATCGAGCGCGCGCTCGATCTGACGACCGCCGAGCTCGAGCAAAAGGCGGCGCTGGCCGCCTCCGGAAACGAAGCTGTTCTCGACGAGCTCGCCAAGCTCTATAAGGACAAGAAACGCCTTCTGCTCAAGGCGAACTATCCGCGCGCGTCCGCGGCCTCCGAGAAAAAACGCGGCGTCATCAATTTCTACCTCTTTAAAGTGATCGCCCCCAAATTTGATCTGAAAGGCTACTGGTCGATGAGCCCAGCCCGGCGAACCGTTTTTTACGTCAGCGCCCTTGTCCTCCTGGTGTGCGGCATTTTTCTCGTGCCGGTTTCGCTCGCGGGCGGTCTCATGCTGATCGCCGCGATTCCTTACGTGCTTCCGCCGCTCCTCATGGGGAACTCCAAGCTTTCCGACCGGATCGCCATGGTGTCGGTCGGCCTCCTGACCGACTTCTACGTGTTCGGCGTCCTCGTGAACCAGCTTTTCTGGAAATGGGAACTCGTGCAGGAGAACTGGGCGACCCTCGGTTTCTGGGTGACCTCCTTCCTCATCGCGCTCATGATGATCCCCACGAAGGCTTCCGTGACGTACCTCGTTCGCGGAGTCCGTGCCTTCTTGATCAACAACGAGACGGCCTGGTCCGAAACGGCACGGTCGCTCACGGGTTGGCGGTCGGTCTTCAGGCTCCGGGGCCATTGGCCGCAGACGTTCGCCGACTGGTACGCCGAATTCCGCACGGCGGAAGACGAGACGGGGCCGCTCGTGTCGAATGGGGAAATGATCGGGGAATACCTGACATCGGTGGTCAACGGCCTCTACAACGACAACCGGCTGAGCGCGGCTGAGCGGGATTCCTGGCTCGCCGGCATCGAAGGGCGGCAGCCGGCCACGGGCGTCGCATTCATGCGCCCGCAGTCCGAAGAAACGTTCGCACTTCTCCACCGCCAATTCCTGGCGATCAGCCGCAAGAAACCGCGGGCCGACCGTTTCGAAAGCATGCAGGCGAGCTCCTCGCACGTCATGAACGCGGGCGAGCTCGTGACGCACACCGCGGAGTCCGCGGGATTCCTCGGTACGTTCCATTCGGACCCCGACGACTTCGGCCGCATGAGTTCGTTCGTCGGCTACTGTGCGCGCACCCACCCGGCGGAATGGGGGAACGCTCTCGACAAAGTCGCCGCTTGGGCGCCCGCGCCGTACGTACAGGCGCTGCGCCGGCTCGACGAATGGACGGATCCCGTCGCGGTCGTGTTCGAAGGCCGTGCGCCGGACGGCACGACGCTCCCCGAGATTACGCAGGAAGAACGCCGCCGGATCATGCGCGCCATTCTTGATTTCATGGACGTCATTCGCCCGAATGACCGCAAGGGCATCCGGACGTTCGCGAAGGAATTCATCCAGTTCCACCTGAAGGCCGCCGCCGACTCCGGGGACATGGAATATCACGGCGCCGTGCGACGGATCGCGCAGACAACCGAATCGCTGCCGGAAGCCCATCGCCGCTTGTCCGCGGCCTCTCTTGAAAGCCTGAGCTCCGAAGAGCGCGCCTTCGTCGAGCGCTTCCCCGCGTATCAGGCGGCCGTGGCCGTCAAACTCCGCGAGATCTTCCTCAACGTCATGATGGCCGTCCACTTCAACGCCGATTACGGCGGGGTGAACATCCGTGCAACTCCGGTCGCGGGTCTCTTGGGCGGTCTCGCGGGCCTGGATCTCGCAGGTAGGCCGGATCTCGTCGCGCGGCGGGACGCGCTCGTCGCCGGTCTACGCGAGTTCGATCCGGCGCAAGCGGCGGATTCCACGAAATTCGCCAGCATGGACACGTTCTCACAAGCGTTCGTGGTGTGGTACGAGCAAAATCAGGGAGAGTGGCTGACTTTCATCGGTGCGGTTCTCCGCGAGGAGAACGCGATCGACCGTATCGCGGCTACGCTCACGAACGCCGCCGATCCGGCCGCGATGAGAGCCGCCCTGAACGCCCTGCCGTTCGGCGCCATGCCGGATTTCGGGTGGAAGCGCGAGGATCTCCTCGCGGAGCTCACGGACATGGAGCCCGGCAATCTCGCGGCCTGGAAGGCAAAACATGCGGAAGATTTCAAGAAGCTCGCCCGGGGCGCGCAGGTGGGCCGGGTGAAAGGTATAATCGGCGGTTTCGAAAACGTCCTTCAGAACGCCACCATCGTGGTGGAATGCGCGAACGTCGGCGCGATCTACGCGTTCCATAACCGCGCCGACACAAATTTGCCCGGCAACGGCACGAAGAACGGTGCTATCTCCGGCAACCTGCACCTTTATTACTCCCGCTCTTCCAATCTCGACGCGCACGTGCACTCTCTTCAACCCGTATTCCGATTCGAATCCATGGCGCTGCAGAGCCGCGTGCGCAATCCGCAGAACCTCGTCGTGAACCCCTCGATGCGCATCTGGGCGTCCGGCGACGCGTTTCCGGCGACCCGCGATTACGCGGTCGGTCAACACAACTGGACGCAGATCGTTCAGATGGCGGAGAGCGGCCGGCTGACTTTCTACGGCAAGGGTCACATCGTGAAGTACATGGTCACCTTCGTCACGCCGCCCGGCGAGGATTCGAGCGATTACCTTGCCCGCCAGCGCACGCAGCCCATCGTCCGGAGCGTTCATGTTGATTACGACGACGACCTGTGGGGCCGCCCGATGCAGAATCCTCCGCTGAAGGGAACCGAAAAACGTTATTCCTCGAACGTCAGCGCATTCAAGGACGACCCGGGCCAGTTCGCCGTCTTCGAGGTGGCAGAACTGGAGCCGGCGACGAAGGACACGCACGACAACTTGTGGTCACTCTATTTTTACGCGGTTTTCGCGATTGCGCTCCTGATTATCGTCCCTACGCTACTGCCTTTCTCGGCATTCGCTTCGTTACGGCCGTTCCTGTTCTACGTCACCGCAAGCTTCGTCCTCATGTTCGCTATCACAAAGAGCAACATTCTCTACAATTGGCGCCTGGAAGGGAGCCTGTGGGTCGGCCTGTGGCGCTGGTTGGCGGATACTTTCCGCGCTACGCCGTTCTACGCGAGTTTCCAGCCGTTCTACCTGCAGGGCGTGTACGAGACCTCGAACCAGACGTTCGGCTTCGTGCGAACCGTCAAGGAAGCGCTTTTCACTGGTTATAGTGACCGCACGCGTTTCGATAAGCTCATGGTCTACCACGGGGTTCCCCTGAACTCGACGCTGGGCTTTCTCGGTGTTCTGGCGTTCATGGTTTCGATGCTCATGATGACGGCGTTTGGTCTGATTCTGTTCCCGTACCTCAACATGGCCATCGGTATCACGAGCGGCGATTACACGCACGGTGTGTTTAAGGACCGGCAGGGGAACTTGAAAGGATTTAGCTTCACCCGCCAGTACAAAATGTTCTTCGTCGTCATGGCTTGGACCGCAGGCGTTTACGCCCGGCTTTTCGTCGAAGGCGCCCGCCGGTTGTTCGGCCGCAGGCCCGGCGCTCCGGGAGCGCCCGCTGCTCCGCCCGCCGCACCGCGTCCCGTTCCGCCCGCGCCTTCCGCCCCGACCCGCTCCTCCGGCGCCCGCTTGGCGGGGGAGAAGCCCGCAGAATCCCCGTATCTGCTTCCCGTAACGGTGGGTGTGGTGGCCTCGACCGACGCCGAATTCCAGGCGAGGACGGAAGCGCTGCGTACGCTGGTCGGATCCGAGCTCGAGCCCGCGTTCTCGTTCGAGCGCGTGGCGGCCGGTGAAGAAGTGCAGTTCGGCATCGGTGAAGGAACGCCTTTCCGCGTCCTCGTGGATTCCGGCGCTTTCGAAGACTCCGGCGCGGTGTCGGCCCGCGAAACCCTTTTCGGCAATCTGGAAACCGTCGCCCGGCAGCGCCAGGACCGCATGGAAGCGGAGCTGGCCCGCCAGGAGGTCTTCATGGAGTTCCTTGCGCGTGTGGCGCCGGACGGCTTCTCGTTGGGCGAAGAAGGAGCCATTGAACGGGCTCTCGACAGGCTCGACGCCGCCGCCCTCGGCGCCGCGCTCCGCTCGATCGCGCTCCCGGATCCGGCCCGTATCCGGACGATGGGGACGTCGGCTGGCTTCACGCTCGTGTCCGACGGCCGTTTCCTGCCGCCCGCGCGGCTCGACGAAAACCTTTTGACGCAGCTTTTGGAGCGCGCCGCCGCTTCCCCCGCCGACACGGACAAGGTCGACGCTCTTCGCGGCGCCCTCTCGCTCGCCATCGGTACGTTGGGTGAGTCGGGCGAGGGTGCTTTCGCGAGGAACGCCGCCGATGCGATGCGCGTCGTTCTGACCGCGTACGCGAAGATCGTGTCGCAGCAGGGCACGATCCAGCCAACCGACAATTTCGAAGGCGAAAAGACGATCGCCGTCACGGAAGACATGTTCCGCGCGAACGCGGCGGATTACGTACGCGACGCCCAATACCTGATTTCCAAGAACGACCAGGTGCGCCTGGCGCTCGTCATTCCGGTCACGCCCGCTTTGCGTAGCCTTTCGAAAGAGGAGCGGGAACGCGCGTACCGGCTCGAAAACCCGGATGCGGGGCTCTTCCGTCTTGTCTTCGTGGAAGGCCAGCCCGGCTTGGAAAATGTCCGCGCCGCCATCGAAGGACCGTTCATCCTCGCGGGACGCGAGGGAACTCCGGCCAGCGGCATCGAACGCCGGGACCAGGCCATGCTGATGCAAGTGGATGCACTGGCCAAGACCCACCGCACGACGCTCGTCGTGGCGGCCAAGCTCCTTTACGCCGGCAAGGACGTGTCCCTGCCCGGCCTTCGCAAGCTCGAAGACGGCGTGTTCCGCTACCTGCCTGCGGTGTCGCCGATCCAGCTCCTGCGCCTCCTGCAGGAAGCCAACGCCAGCCTCCGCTCGATCTCGTCCTCGGCCTAATACAGGCAAGAGTGACCCTGACCGTTTGACTTCGGTCATGTGTTGCGCTATAGTACTTCCTCCAACCGGCAGTCCCGAATTTTTCCGGTTCGACCAAGCTCAGAAAAGATATCGCGGGGTAGAGCAGCCTGGTAGCTCGTCGGGCTCATAACCCGAAGGTCGTTGGTTCAAATCCAACCCCCGCTACCAATGTAACGCAAGAAACCGCAGTGGTTAACGTCACTGCGGTTTCTTCTTTAGGTGTATGAAAATCGGTTCTGTCTAACAGCTGTCTAACAACTCAGAATTTGCTATACTCCTATTAGGGTATGGAAGCGAGTTTGATTCGGCCCGCCTCCACCATATTGAAAGTAAACCAGGGGATTGCATAGAAGAATGTTATTTGTACAGGGATTGCGAACTTGTCCCCGCGTAATTCCTGCCTTCCGAAAGACGAGGACGAAGTGAAGATTTCTGTCGAAGTAAAACCTGATTTCCTCCAACGCTTGATTGGCGTCAAAAATCCTGTAATCAATCTTTCCGAGCTCATCTGGAACGGCTTCGACGCAGATGCGTCTGAGGTCAAGGCTTCCCTCGACCTGAGCGAGCTTGGTGCGATTGATGAGATCCGCGTGTCTGACAACGGTCACGGAATGCCGCATGCGGAGGCGCTGATCGCATTCAAGGATCTTGGCGGATCCTTAAAGCAGTCCAAAATCAAATCGTCCAGCGGTCGCATGCTACATGGTAAAGCCGGAAAGGGGCGCTTTCGTGCCCTGGGCCTCGGGCAAAAGGTCGAGTGGATCACGCACTACAAGAAGGACGGTGATGTCTACGAATATCGGATCATCGGGACCGCAGCAGATCCCGGCACATTTGAGATCGAAGACGAGAAACCTTCAACGCGCAGATCGACGGGCACGGAAGTGCGGATCACCGGCGTGCGGGATTTCCGAAAACTAACGCTCGAGGGCGGCGGCTTGTACGAGATCGCCACAAACTTCGCTCTTTATCTCCGCCAATATCCGAAAGTCTCTCTCTACTATGAGGGGCAAAAGGTTAACCCTTCTAATGTGCAGGAACACGAGGAAGACTACCAGATCACTGGCGTCCAACTTCCCGGCGGCCGTCAAGTAAATGCAACATTGACTGTCATTGAGTGGACGCCTGCGGTTGAGCGTGCTCTTTACCTCTGCGATCAGAGCGGCTTCTCGCTCGAAAAAACTGCGCTGGGCATCCACGCTTCGGGTTTCAACTATACCGGCTATCTCAAGTCTGACCTGATCCGCGAGCTGGACAACGATGGCACATTGCAGCTTGATGAACTGAATGATAAGCTCGTGCCACTTTTAGACGCAACGAAGACGAAACTGAAGGAACACTTCCGAAAGCGCTCGGCTTTGAAGGCCTCCGATGTTGTCAATACATGGAAGAACAAAAATATCTATCCGTTCAAAGACGCGCCGCAGAACCAGGTCGAGGTCGTCGAACGGCAGGTCTTTGACGTGGTCGCGATTAACCTGCACCACTACCTTCCTGATTTTGACAAGTCGAGTGATAAGAACAAACGCATCCAGCTGGAGCTCCTCCGGCAGACGCTGGAGACCAGTCCCGAGATCGTACAGAAGATCATGCGTGATGTGCTCGAGCTGCCGAAGGAGAAACAGCAGGAGTTTGCTGAGCTCCTCGAAAAGACGACACTCTCGGCTGTCATCAACGCCTCGAAGGTTGTTGCCAACCGCCTGAACTTCATCAAGGGTCTAGAGGCTGTGGTGTACGAGCACGACATTAGCAAGAAAGTGAAGGAACGCGAGCATCTTCATCAGATCCTCACCCGGGAGACCTGGCTTTTTGGCGAAAAGTTCAATCTATCAGTGAGCGACGGCGCGTTGACGACCGTGCTTCGCAAACACTACTTGCTGGCAGGGCGTACTACCGACGACATCGACCCAATCTACAGGGAGGACGGTACAGCCGGGCGTGTGGACCTCATGTTCTCCAAGCGGATTCCACATCATGACAACCGGCTCGAGCACCTGGTCGTGGAGCTCAAACGACCAGGAACGGTTTTGGATAGCTCGATGGCCAATCAGATTGAGAGCTATGCGCTCAAAGTTTCCACCGACGAGAGATTTCAGAGCGTAGGCGCAAAATGGACCTTCTGGCTCATATCGAACGATATGACTCCGGAGCTGCGGGCCAAGATTCGCCAGGCAAACCGGGAGGAAGGTATTCTGCTACAAACAGATGGTATCGTTGTTTGGGTTAAAACGTGGGCGCAGATAATTGAGGAATGCAGCGGCAGGCTGCGCTTCTTCCAAGAAAAGCTAGAGTTCGGTGCGGATCAGAGCTCTGGGATCGAATACCTTAAGAAAATGCACGCGAAGTACCTTCCGAAAGATCTACAAAAAGAACCCCAAAGCCAGAACGGTACGGTTGTAGTTGCCAAGAGCGCCAACTTATCATCGCGGTGATTGAACCTACCCAAAAAACATTTAGGATTTACAGGTGACAACTCAGTCTAGTGGGCCTATTCAAGAAAAATTACACGACATAGCGCGTAGTATGATTGAGATACAATTCGCGGAGAACGAAAAGCGCCTTCAGCATGATATCAACGATATTAAATGTAAGTTGGCCGCGCGAGGTGTTTTGCATTCTGGTATGACCGCAAAGCTAATTCACGATCTTTGCGACAGAGAAATTGAGACTCGCGCTTTCATCGTTTGGAGGTCTTACCAGAAAGTTATTGCAGCCGGAATTGATACATTAGCAGGCTTAGCCGATGAGTTACGATCAAAGGTCAGTGGGTATGTTTCTCAGGAAGCACCCAAATTGATCCAGGAAGCTCAAAGGATAAATAAACTTATCGGAATGGGCCCAGATCAACAGGTTGAGCAAGCGAAAGATCACGCTCTGAAGAAAGTCTTTGCCGAGATCGATTTATTTGTGCACACTGTTGAAAACAGGTCCAAGGAAGCCGCCAAGACCGGCGCGTCGGGCAGTGTCATTCAACAGATTATAAATTCAACTATTGGGGCGAATCAGGTCGGCGCGAACTCTATCGCAAGCGTGAATATGACCATAGGCTCTCAAACTCGCACGGACATTCTTGAAGCGCTAAAATCGGTCAAGGCCGCGGCAGATTCAGTTGAATCGTTACCGGGTTGTCAAAAAGAGGAGTTTGCTGAGCTGGTTATTGAAGCTGAAACCGAGGTTAAAAAAGAGTCTCCTAATCGCCTCAAACTCGGCAGTGCTCTTACTGCGATCGCGACTACCATACAGACTGTGGGAAGTATGAGAGCCGCATATGAAGTGCTGAAGCGCGCTCTTATGTTTTTTACGGCATAAGCGTACCTTAGAACCAAATAAATAAAGCTCGACCCATCCCGACCTTGCGGCCTTAAAATTTAAGATAAGCGGCCCAACTTTAAATCGAAGCGGCTAATTATTTATAATTCAAAACTGTAGAAGTTTCCAGGCTGGAATTTTGAAAGCTTTGTAGTTACGGGACCAAGTCCCAAAGTACATAGTTGAACGAAATTAGCCTCCTGTGTCGTCTTATAAGATAAGGAGGCTTTCTTTATGCCCAGAAAACCACGAATCTCAGGCGTTTTTCGGGCCTACCCCCCGTTAGTTTCTTTTAATCCCGCTTTAATCGTTCTCTAACCCCGAATAACTTACAATCAAGTACGTGAAGTCTGTCCACTTACAACGGCGGGGGGGGGTCCTTGATTCGACGCATCTTACGCTCGACGAAAAATAAAAACGCCTCGGGACGCGAGAGGCTGGAAAAAATTCTCACCGGCATCAAAGGATTTGATCATATCACCGGGGGAGGGCTGCCGAAGAACCGGTCCACGCTCATTTGCGGAGGTCCGGGTTCCGGCAAGACTCTCTGGGGTGTCGATTTTCTCGTGAAGGGCGCGACTCTTTACCGCGAACCGGGCGTGTTCGTCTCTTTTGAAGAGACCGCGGACGAGCTGTATAAAGACGCGGCTTCCCTGAATATAGACTTGAAAGCGCTCGTCACGCGGAAAAAAATTCGGATCGAGCATATCCTTTTGGAACGCAAGGACGTCCAGGAAAGCGACTTCAGCCTCGAGGGGACACTTATCGGCCTCGAGCACGCGATCGATTCCGTCGGCGCCAAGCGCGTGGTCCTGGATTCGTTCGAATCGCTGTTCGCGGGCATCGCGGACGCGGGCATCCTCCGCTTGGAAATAAAGAGGCTTTTCCGCTGGCTCAAGGAGAAGGGAGTCACTTCGCTAGTGACCGGCGAATCAGCGCACGCGTCCATGAGCAGCCGCGGGCTCGAGGAGTATATTTCCGACTGCGTCATTTTTCTCGACAACCGGGTGCACGATCAGATCGCCGTCCGCAGGGCCCGTATCACCAAATACCGCGGCTCGAGCCACGGCACCAACGAATATCCGTTCGTCATCGATGACGAAGGCCTTTCGTTCATTCCCATCACCGCCACCGCGCTCGACCGTCCCGGCACGTCCAAAAAGATCTCGACGGGCATCCCGTCGCTCGACCGTCTGTTCGGCGGCCCCGGGGGGGCAAGGGGCTATACCCGAGGCAGCTCGGTGCTCGCTTCGGGTACCGCGGGAACCGGAAAGACGAGTCTCGCGGCCGCTTTCGCAGCGGGTAGGTGCCGTCAGCGCGAGCGGTGCCTGTTCCTGTCCTACGAAGAATCCCCGGGGCAGCTCATCCAGAATATGAGCTCCATCGGTTTCGACCTCAAGCCCTTCATCAAGAAGGGGCTCCTCAAGATCGTGTCCACACGGCCTTCTCTTTTCGGCCTCGAGAGGCATCTGCTTGATCTCTACAAGATCATCGAGGAGTTCAAGCCGAAGGCCGTCATCATCGACCCTTTGACGAGCCTCGTCGCGGTGGGCAGCCCGCGCGAGATCGAATCCATGGTCACGCGCATGATCGACCTGTTGAAATCTAGAGGCATCACGGCGTTCTTCACGAGTCTCGTTTCTTCGGCCGCTGAAAATTACACCAGCGGCGAGATCGGCGTCTCGTCCCTGATCGACACCTGGATCGTCGTCCGGGAGATCGAGCTGGACGGCGGCAAGAAGCGCGTGCGCGGCCTTTACATCGTCAAATCCCGGGGCATGAGCCATTCCAGCGACATCCACCGGCTGATCATGAGCGACGAGGGGCTCGTGCTCAAGGCCATGGATGAAGGGCCCCCGGCTCAGCAGCAAAGGTCTAGCCATGCAAACCCCTAAACCCCGTTTCATCGTCGGCATCGGAGGATCGGCGGGAGGCCTAGACGCTTATATGAAGTTCCTCGACGCCCTTCCGGAGGACACCGGAATGGCTTTCGTCATCATTTCCCACATCCTTCCCACCGAGTCCCACAGCCTCTTGGCCGAAATCCTGGCGAAACACACGAAAATGCCGGTCCGCGTGACCGCCGCGGAGATGCCCGTCCGGCCGGACCATGTCTACGTGATCGCTCCCAACGTGGACCTTCGAATCGAAGACTATACCTTCAAACCCACCGCCCCGCGCACGATGAACAAGCAGGTGGACATCTTCCTGACCTCTTTGGCGAGCGCGATGGGCGAGCACGCGATCGGCATCATTTTTTCGGGATATGACGGAGACGGCTCACAGGGCTGCATGGAAATCAAGTTGAGAGGCGGCACGACGTTCGCCCAGGATAGCTCGGCCATCGTGAACGGCATGCCCGTGAGCGCGCAGAGGTCCGGCTACGTCGACCACGTGCTTCCGCCCGGAGAAATGGGCGCCGCGCTCGAGAAATGGGCAGACGCCTTTGACACCCACCCCAGCGGGTTCGGGCATTTACTCACCACGTGAGGTTACGGGACCAAGTTACGGGACCAAGTCCCAAAGTACATAGTTGAACGAAATTAGCCTCCTGTGTCGTCTTATAAGATAAGGAGGCTTTCTTTATGCCCAGAAAACCACGAATCTCAAGCGCTTCCGGGCTTTATCACTTCATCGCTCGGGGAATGAATAAGAAGACTCTTTTTCATAAACATTCGGATTATAAGGCGTTTGAGGATCTAATGGCCGAGTATCTAACAAAGTTGGATATGCGGCTGTACCACTATTGCCTCATGCCCAATCATACCCACTTGCTCGTTTCGGCGGTCGATGTCGGCCTGCTCAGCAGGTTCGCGCATTTCGTTCATCGCCGGTACACGTATCATTATTGCAGGGCCTATGGATGGTCGGAGCAGCTGTTCAATAGGAGGTTCCGGAGTATTCCTATTGAGAGTGACGGTTATTTACTGGAATGCGGGCGTTACATAGAGAGGAATCCTCTCAAGTCGAATAGGGTCCAGGATGTGGGAGATTATCCTTATTCAAGTTATGGTTTTTACGTTGTTGGAGCAGCATCGGCTTTTATAACGCGTAATCCCATGTATGATACCTTTGGAAGGACAGAAGAGGAGAGGCGGCAAGCCTATAAGGCATATCTTTTGACGCCAAGGCCTTATGAGTCGTTATTAGACGAAACGATTTCTAACTATGTACCTGTGGACTTGGTCCGGTAAACCGGTAAACGGTAAAAAACCGGTAAACGGTAAACATGCTGAATTGCATACGGACACACAGAGGGAAGAAAAAATGAAGAAATGCGGGATTCGGGATCTTGAAGAGGTTCTTAAAAAAACAAGCGATTGTCAGGTTGTCGACGTGCGCGAACCGGCTGAGTTTGAATCCGAACATATCCAGGGAGCTTTCTCGTTGCCGTTGTCCGCTCTCCGGGAGGATAACACGAAGGTTTTTAAAAAAGAGAAGGCGCTTTATCTTTTATGCCGGAGCGGAAATCGCGCCTGCAAAGCGGCGGATCAATTGGAGAGATTCGGATTTTCAGATCTATACGTGGTTGAGGGGGGTCTTGAAGCCTGGGCTGGCGCGGGCAAGCCCGTGCTTCGGGGATCCCGCCGTGTGTGGAGCCTGGACCGTCAGGTGCGTTTTGCCGCGGGTTCGCTGGTGATGAGCGGCGTCCTCTTTTCAAAATTTGTTAATCCCTATTGGCTGGGTCTGTCGGTATTTGTCGCGGCCGGCCTTATTTTTTCGGGAATCACCGACACCTGCGGCATGGCCATGCTCCTTGCCCGGATGCCCTGGAATCAAAAGAAAGCGTAGGTTCTTATGAAACTATTGATCGTTGGCGGCATTGCGGGAGGCGCGTCATGCGCGGCCCGGGCAAGGAGGCTTTCAGAACAGGCAGAAATCATTCTCTTTGACCGGGGACCCTTCGTGTCCTTCGCCAACTGCGGATTGCCCTACTATGTCGGCAATGTCATCAAGGAAGAAAAAAACCTTCTGGTGGCTACGCCGGAGCTTTTCAAAGAGCGGTTTAATATACAGGTCCGTACTGAAAGCGACGTTTTATCTATCGACCGCGCCAATAAAAAAATCCAGGTTAAGGACCTCAAATCGGGGAGCATTTATTGGGAATCATACGACGCGCTGGTGCTTTCGCCGGGAGCTGCGCCGATTCGTCCGCCGCTTCCGGGCATTGATCTTCCCGGTATCTTTGCCTTGCGCACGATTCCGGATAGCCGCCGCATTCTCCAATGGATCTCGGAGAAAAAAGCCAAAGACGCCGTGATCATCGGCGGAGGTTTTATCGGGCTTGAGATGGCTGAAAATCTGGTCCGCTGCTGCATTCACACGTCCGTGCTTGAAATGCAGCCTCAGGTGTTGCCTCCTTTTGATCGGGAAATGGTTTTTGGACTTCACGAACATTTGAAATCCAGGGGCGTGACTCTGTATCTAGGCGATGCTCTGACGGGGTTCGAAGCGGACGCGGACGGGAAGATCACGGTGTTATCCAAGTCCGGCTTGAAACTCAGAACGGATATCGTCATTCTTTCTATCGGGGTGAAGCCGGAAATCACGCTCGCCAAAAATTGTGGACTAGAAACCGGCGAACGAGGCGGGATTCGCGTCAATGATCAAATGAGAGCCTCTGATCCCAAGATATGGGCTGTCGGGGATGCCGTGGAAAAACGTGATTTCCTTACGAGTGAGTGGACGACCATTCCGCTGGCCGGACCGGCCAACCGTCAGGGGAGAGTTGCGGCCGATAGTATCTTTGGCCGTGATTCAAAGTTCAGGGGAGTCCAGGGAACCGCTGTTTGCAAAGTATTCGACCAGGTAGCCGCCATGACCGGAGCCAGCGAAAAGGCCCTTCGGCGGTTGGGTAAGACTTACGAGAAAGTTTATCTGCATCCCGGCCATCACGCGGGATATTATCCGGATGCCAAACCCATTCATTTAAAACTTTTGTTTTCTCCTCAGGATGGGCGCGTGTTGGGAGCTCAGGCGATTGGCGAGGAAGGTGTGGAAAAACGCATCGACGTGATCGCGATGGCCATTCAGATGAAGGCAACAGTTTATGATCTGGAAGAGGCAGAGCTTTGCTATGCGCCTCAGTTCGGCGCGGCCAAAGATCCAGTGAACATTGCCGGCATGATCGCCGCCAACGCGTTGAGAGGTGACGCGCCCCTTGCTCAGTGGGATGGAATCGATTTGAAGAAGGACTTTTTTTTGGATGTGCGAAATAAGGAAGAATATAAAAAGAGCCACGTTGGGGGAGCACTCAACATTCCCCTAAATCATTTAAGATCGGAAATGAACAGGCTCCCCCGCGATCGTGCGATCTATGTTTATTGCGGAGTGGGGCAAAGGGCCTATTACGCGACACGGGTACTCCTCGAAAACGGATTCGATGCTAGAAATATTTCAGGCGGCATCCAGACTTTTGATGGGCAGATTTCCGGCTAACAACCGGCTAAATGAACTACCCTAAAAATAGAAACTCTCCTGAAAATCAGATAACCTTCGTCAGAAAACTGATACAATCGGTACTGGAGGGATATTCGTTGCTAGGTACATTCAGATCGATACTTTTCATATTTTCCCTAATCCTATGTTTGGGTAAGCCTTCATTCGCTGAAAATAGAGTATTTACCAATGAAGATGTACGCCAACTTTTTGAAAAATCCGAAGACTTTAAGAAATCCCATTCCGTTATGAAGCAGCAGCGCGAACGGCTCAAGGCCATTTTAAATGGCTTTTTGGTCGGCGACACTCAAACAATCAATGAAAAATCGGATGAACTCTTGCAGGCTATGAAAGAGGTCATCGCTGGCTATCCGCCGTCAGGCGAAAAAGAATCTGCTGCATGGCAGTCGATGGCCGATATCGTTAACGAAACGTATTTGATGAAAGAAGAGGCGTCGAAAAACGACTACAATAAAGCTTACGTGCACTTTAGCCATATCTCTAGAAGCTGCATTCAATGCCACCAAGTAGTTAGAGAATGGGGCAAACTGCCCGAACCTGCGCCGCCCGCAGAAGAAAAGAACCTTTCGCCTGACGCTGCTAATCAAAAAGAGGCTGCTTCAAAAAAGTCTACAAAGAAAAACAACCCAGACGCACCGTTGGTTTCACAGTAATTCCAATTAATTTTATAATAATTAAAACTTCGATCTTTCCTCGCTCCGAACGTTCAGACCGGTCCGCTTCGAATAAAGCCTCCAGCAGTAAACTTTGAGAAGAAGGGATAAAGCGGGCAAATTACGCTTGCCGCTTCTCATGGGGGTTTCTTGCTGTCAGTAAAAGAACTCATTGGAGACGGCACATCGAACCTGGTTCGGTAGCTATTCTATAGGCGGTACGCTAAGAGCATTCTAGGCATCGGGGAAGCCCCCGATGTTCCCCCCGCAGTTCCCCTTAAAGATAATCAGGGCTTCCCCTCATTTTTATGGGCTCCCGAGCCATCTATACTTATTGCATAACGGATCGATCAAACGAGGAGACCGCCCCATGTCGAAGACTGAGCCCACGATTCAAAAATTCATGACGACGCAGCCGTATTCTATCGAGGCTTCCGAAAAGCTCGAGTCAGCCGTCAAGATCATGTCCGATCGAAAAATTCGCCACTTGCCGGTGACGCGACAGGGTGAGGTGATCGGCATGCTGAGCGACCGTGACGTGAAGCTTGCGATGGGCATCCAGGGGCTTGATCTGAACCGCCTGCCGGTCTTGGATTTTGCTACTGAAAGACCGTACACCGTGGATCCGGACATGCCGATCGGACAGGTCTGCACGACCATGGCCTCGAAGCATTACGGTTCCGCGATCGTGATGCAGAACGGTAAGCTCGTCGGCATTTTCACGGCGGTGGACGCGTGCCGGGCGCTCGCGGAGATCGTCGCGACGCGCTATCATGCGTAACGACCCATTGGCGACGCCGGAACAATCAGGGGCTTGAAAAGGAGAAGAGCTTGATGGGTGTGGGCACGAGAATGGTAAGGGGTCACAACTGGCCGATCATCGCCTTTTTTGCATTTACGACCTTGGGGGCGCTGATCGGGACGCCTTGGTATCTGCATCACTTCGGGGGCTCTCTTGCGGAGGTCCTCCTGACCCTGTTTTTCATCGAGGCGACGGGAATGGCCATTACGGTCGGCTATCATCGCTATTACGCCCACGCCACGTTCAAGACAAACCCCCTTATCCAATTTCTGATCCTTTTCTTCGGCGCGGCGGCGTTCGAGCAGTCGGCGCTGACTTGGGCCTCGGGGCACCGCGACCATCACCGTTACGTGGACACGGCGGCGGATCCTTATAGCATCAAAAAAGGGTTTTGGTATGCCCATATCGGGTGGATGACCCTGTGGCAACAGAAGCCGGACTATAGCAACGTAAAAGATCTTCTGAAGAACAAGATGGTCATGCAACAGCATGACCACTATGTTTTGTGGGGTTTATTCGCGGGCATCCTCTTTCCGGTCTTTTTGGGGGCCCTGATGGGACACGCGCTCGGCGCCCTCATTCTGGCCGTATTTTTAAGGATCACCTTCGTTTACCACGCGACGTTCTGTATCAACTCGGTTTGCCACACGTTCGGCAAAGCCACTTACGATTTGCATGCGACCGCGAGGGACCACTGGTTTGCAGCTTTTTTAACCAACGGAGAGGGGTACCATAGTTTTCATCACCGCTTTCCGACGGATTACCGCAACGGGATCCGCGCCTATCATTGGGACCCTAGCAAGTGGGTCATCGCTCTTTTGGAGCGGATCGGGATGGCCTGGGATTTAAAGCGCGTACCGGATTCGGTCATCTTGCAGGCAAGGATTGCCGCCGAAAACGTAACGTTTGGCGAACGGTTAACCGGAAAGCAAAGGATCTGATATGAATCTCAACGAATTAAAGAACTTGAAATCGACCGAAGAGCTGAAGCGTGAGCAAAAAACGACACTTGAAACGGCGCGGAGGAAATACGGTTTTCTGGCGCGGCTTCTTTTTCTATTCATGGACGTTTTCTATGGAAAGAAGCGGACTTTATCCAAATTCAAGGTCCTTGAGGTGATCGCGCGGGTGCCTTATCAGTCGTGGGAGCACGTCGCCTATATCGCCATGACCCATACATACGCCATGCCGGATTTCGCGCGCAGGATCTTCGACTTCGTGAAGGAGTCTCGCGAGCAGCAGGACAACGAGCAGTGGCACCTTTTGATCCTCGAAGAATTGACCCAGAAAAAGAACGCCACGGAAAACTTTTTCCATTTCAGGATCCTTCCACAGATCGCCGCGTTCTTCTATTACCACGTCAGCTGGCTGCTGTACGTGATGAAGCCGTCCTGGAGTTACGGCCTGAACGCGGACTTCGAAGACCATGCGGAGCATGAATACATGCTGTTGGTGAACGAAAACCCTCAATTCGAAAACGAGCCTTTCGCCAGCGTCTTCGCGGAAGATTATGGCTTTTATCCGACCCTCGCCGACCTTTTCCGGCGTATCGGGATCGATGAGCGCATGCATAAATTGGAAAGCTTGGCGAGGACCGACAACGCCCGTTTTTCCCGCGAACCAGATTCCAGGGCTGCGGAAAAAGGCAGGGTTTGACGGCGGGTACGGCTTTTGACACAATATAACGGTGTCCAAAGCCGTAAGCACCCCGAGTGTCGAATCCATCCTCAATACCGTCATCGACGCGATTATCGCGATTGATGAAGACGGCGTCATTCAGTCAGTTAATCCCGCCGTGGAAAAGATTTTCGGCTATCATCCTGAAGAGCTCATTGGAAAAAAAAACGTCAGCGTGCTCATGCCCAATCCTTACAGCCGTGAACACGACGGGTACATTCAAAATTACCTTCGGACGGGAATAGCCAAGATTATCGGCATCGGGCGCGAAGTGGTCGGGCAGAGAAAGGACGGGACGGTTTTCCCGGCGTATCTCGGTATTAATGAGGGCCGCAAAGAAGGAGGCAAGCGATTCTTCACCGGGGTCATCCGCGACATCACCGAAGTCAAGCGATACCAGGACGAGCTCAAAAAACAGGGTGAATTCACTGCCGCCGTCCTTAACACCGTGCGCTCGCTCGTGTTGGTGCTTGACCGCCAGGGCCGTATCGTCAATTTTAACCGCGCCTGTGAGGAGACCACCGGCTATTCCTTTCAGGAAATCGCGGGAAAGCCGTTTTGGGATTTTTTTCTTACAATGGAAGATAAAGATTCGATCATCAAAAGTTTTTTGAGCGCGGATCCAAAACAGCTCGTGAATAATTTTGAAACGATCTGGCTGACCAAGAAAGGCGAGAGGCGGCTCATCGCATGGTCCAATTCGTTGCTTTTTGACAAGCAGAACTCTCCGGAATACGTCATCGGCACAGGCATTGATATCACCGAGCGCCGTCATTTGGAGCACATGGTGCTCGAGATCACGAAAAAAGAACAGCGGCGAATTGGGCAGGAACTTCATGACGGTTTGGCGCAACATTTAACGTCTACGGCAATTGTGGCAAAGGTACTCGAACAAAAATTGACGCGCCAATCGTCGCCGGCCGCGCGAGAATTAAAGCGAGTGGTCGGAATGGTGAACCAGGCCGTCACGCAGACGCGCGAGCTGGCCCAGGGTCTTTATGCTTTGGAAATGCATTCCGAAGATCTGGTCTCGTCGCTTAAAAAACTCGCTAGCGATACGGAAAAAACGCTGGGCATCCGGTGTGTCGCCCAAATCGGAAATGTTCCTGTTCCCGGGGGAGAAGTGGCGAGGCATCTTTACCGTATCGCCCGGGAGGCCGTCGGCAACGCGGTGAAGCACGGCCAGGGGAAGAATATTACAATTCAATTAAGGAAGAAGAATGTCCGCGAGTCAGAATTGAGAATCGAAAACGACGGCAAGCCTTTCAAAACCCCCACCCCTCAGAAAGGGCTGGGATTACGCATGATGCGATCTCGGGCTGCGCTCTTCAACGCTTCGTTCGACATCGCGGCGTCACGCACGGGCACCGTCGTCAGCTGTATTTTTCCCGTTTCATGAAAAAACCTGCGGTCAAATCTCAAGCTAAAAAACGTGTTTTCCTGGTAGACGATCATCCGGCGATGAGACAAGGCCTCGAAGAATTGATCAATCAAGAGGCAGACCTTACGGTCTGCGGACAGGCCGGCGACGTTCCTTCGGCATTGGAGGGCATTCAAAAAACAAAGCCCGATATGGTGATCGTGGATTTGACGCTGAAGGACGCCAGCGGACTCGACCTTGTGAAAGACCTGAGGGTACGCTTTGCCCAATTGCCGGTTCTCATTCTTTCCATGCATAACGAGGCGCTGTATGCGGAGCGTTCGATCCGCGCCGGTGCGCGCGGCTATATCATGAAAGAAGCCACGACCGAGAACATCATCAAAGCCATCCGTCAGATACTGAGCGGCGATATTTATCTCAGCCCCGAAGCGTCTTCAAAGATGCTCAAACGAATGGCCGGTGTCGGTCAGACCCAAACAGGTTCCGTCGAAGATTTGAGCGACCGGGAGCTCGAGGTTTTTAGACTCATCGGCGAAGGCTTAAGGACGCGAGACATCGCCGAGCGCCTCAACCTGAGCATCAAGACCGTCGAATCCTACCGCGAACACATCAAGACCAAGCTCCATCTCGACAACGCGGCCAAGCTCACCCGCGCCGCTGTCGAATGGGCCCAGAGCAATAAGCTAAACTAGTTGTTTGTGCAGGGGGATTCCCCGATACCCCCCCGAGATTCTCTCCCAAGAAATACAGGGCACGCCCCTGTTTTTAAAAACCCCCCTTTCTTCTAGTCTTTAGACTGGAAAGAATAACTCCCCCCACAATGGAGAATCGTTCCGTGAAAAAAATTCTCGACGCCTGTGGCCTATTTAAAACAATCGGACGAAGAAGTTTAAGGAGAGACAGCCGTGATCCGTATTGAAAACAAGACGAAATGAATAAGTCAAGCACCCCCAGCGTTGAATCCATCCTCAAAACCGTCATCGATGCGATCATCTCGATCGACGAAACCGGTATTATCCAGTCCGTGAACCCCGCCGTCGAAAAGATTTTTGGCTATTCTCCCGAAGAGCTCATGGGAAAGAACGTCAGCATGCTCATGCCCGATCCTTACAGCCGCGAACATGACGGATATCTTAAAAAGTACCTTCGGACCGGCCAGGCCAAGATCATCGGCATCGGACGGGAAGTCGTCGCCAAACGAAAAGACGGGACTCTTTTTCCGGCGTATCTGGGCGTCAGCGAGGGTCACAAAGAGGGAGGCAGGCGTTTTTTCACCGGCATCATCCACGATCTCACCGAGGTCAATGCCTTGAAAAAGAAGGAAGCGCTGCTAAAAGCCTACGGCACCTACATGAACGCCATTATTGAAACCGTGAAGGACCCGTTTATCGTTCTTGATTCGACTCTGCGTATCAAAATGGCCAATCAAAGTTTCTATCAGACATTTCAGGTCGCTCCCGGTGAAACAGAAAATAAACTCATTTATGATGTGGGGAACGGCCAATGGAATGTCCCCGCCTTTCGTAAACTTTTGGAAAGCATTCTATCTCAAAAAATGGGATTTGATGATCATGAGGTCGAGAAAGAATTTCCGGGTATTGGACGCAGGATTATGACTGTCAGTGGCCATCAGATCCAAGACGATGGAAAAGAAGAAACGATTCTTCTGACCGTTAGGGATATTACTTATCGCAAACAGATGGAGGAAAAGCTTAAAAGAGCCGTTTTAGAGCTTGAGCATTCCAACCGTGAGTTGGCGCAATTTGCCTACGTCGCTTCGCATGATCTACAAGAGCCTCTTCGCAAAGTCATCTCTTTTACCGAGCGCCTAAAAGAACAGACTAAAACGCTGGGGGACGAAGCAAAAGTGAATTGTGAGAAAATTCATGCGTCCGGGATACGAATGAAAAGGGTTATTGAAGACATTCTTTATTTTTCAAGGATCGGTTCTCAAGAAAAAGCTTTTGAAGAGACCGACTTAAATCGAATCGCTCAGGATGTGATTTCCGACTTGGAGTTAAAAATTTTGGAAACGAAGACGAAGATCGAAGTAAAAGAATTGCCGAAGATCCAGGCCAATAAATCATTGATACGCCATGTATTTCAAAATTTAATTCTAAATTCGATTAAATTCGCGAAGAAAGATGTCCGGCCCGACATTATTATCGACTGTTATTCTCAAGATAACTCGGTTGAAATCCGCTTTAAGGACAATGGCATCGGTTTCGATGAGAAGTATGTGGATAGAATATTCAAACCTTTTCAACGTTTACACGCAAAACAGGAGTATGATGGAACGGGGATTGGTTTATCGATCTGTCATAAAATCGTCACTCAACATGGCGGCACGATAACAGCTAAGAGTAAGCCAGGTGAAGGCGCTACCTTTATTGTAATGCTCCCAATTAATGCGCATCAGGGAATCCCCGGTGCGCCCTCCAAGATTCTCTCCAAAGAAGTTCAGGTATTGCCCTGATTTTCCAAATAGCCTCTAACGCGTAATCTTTAGACAACGGAGGCAAGCAAGATGGACACCAAAAAAAATGGCCATAAGAAAACGGCGGTACTTCTCATTAACAATGAGATCGTGTCGAATGCCCTGAAAAGTGTCTTGTCGGGCCTGGGTTATGAGGTTTCGCATGACACCCGCTCGTGCGCCGGAGCGGACATCGGGTTCGTTGGTTCCTACTTCGCGATTCTTGGTATTTTGAAGCAAATAAAGACAATCAATCCGTTGTTGCCGCTTGTTTTGATTGTTGATAGCGATGATGGCGAAATGGAAGCTGTCGAGTCGACAAAAGATCTTTATGACGTTATCAGACTCAAAAATCACAGCGAAGTGGAAATCAAGAACGATATCTTGCGGTGGTTCTCGGAAGGCCGTGGAAAGCTCCAGGTCAAATTCAAAAAAACGATGAAAGAAGAGCAGCGAGGATAAGCCCATGATAAAAATTTTAATAGCGTATGACGGTTCGGATTGTTCGGAAAAGGCTTTGCATGATTTGAGGAAGGGCGGTATGCCCGACGAGGCGGAGGCTTTCGTTTTTACGGTGGCGGACAGTTGGAGGGATTTGTTCGACAGTCTCGATCTGTCCGGAGGCCCTTCTGTAGCGCCTCCAAAAGAGCTCAATCCTGCGGAGCTGTCGTCGAGTGAAGCGGCGGAAGTTTCCAAAAAAGGCGCGGCGACGCTGAGGGGTTATTTCCCGAATTGGACTGTGCATTCGGAATCCGTTTCGATCCTGCCCGCGATGGGATTGATGGACCGGATTGAGTCGCTCAAGCCGGACCTCGTCGTCATGGGCTCTCACGGGAGGTCGAGCGTCGGGCGGGTTCTATTCGGAAGCGTTTCTCACAAAGTGCTGACGCACGCTCATTGCAATCTTCGTATTTCCCGGGGCCGTGACGACAAGGACCGCGCGGTCGATCCGCTGCGAATCGTAGTGGCTTATGACGGTTCTCAAGAATCCGAGATGGCCTTGGTGACGGTGCTCTGCCGAAAATGGCCTAAAGGCACCGCGGTCAAGCTGATTACGGTGATCGATACGAAAGTCTCATTGGCTTTTCTGCGTCCGACAGGCCCGATCAGCTATTGGGTCAGACAGGACGACAAAGATCCTCAGGGCTGGGTGAACCGGATGTTTATTGACCAAAAACGGCGGTTGGAAGATAAGGGCCTTATCGCCCATGTAGAAGCGATCAAGGGCGACCCGAAACGCATTCTCCTGAAGGAAGCGGAGGAATGGGGCGCAGACATGATTTTCGCGGGTCCACGCGGTCTGACGGGAGCGAAAGGGATCGCGGGAAGCGTTTCAACGACTCTCGCTACGCACGCGCATTGCACGGTTGAGATCGTGCATCGTTCTTGGGACGCCAGTGTGTGCTGCGAGAAATGGCAGGAAGAGCACAGGGACTGCATGAGCATGGACTTTAATTACTGAAAACAATGATTTGAAGATCAAATTTTAAGGGGAGAAATCATGAATATTTACGAACCGCTCGTGCAGGACTTTATGACGCTTCAACCGCAGACCATCGAAGGAAAAGAAAACGTCGAAACCGCGAAAGGGATGATGTCCAGATTCAGCATCCGCCATTTACCGGTCGTCAACGACGGCATCGTGGCAGGTATTTTGAGCGAACGCGAGCTGAACATTGCCGCAGGCATCGAGTGCATCGATCCGAAACAGCTACTGGTCATGGATATGTGCTCCGAGCGACCTTATGTCGTCCATCCCGACACGACGCTGCGGGAGGTCGTGGACGTCATGGCCAAGAAACATTTCGGATCGGCGATCGTGATGGAAAATACCAAGCTCGTCGGCATTTTCACCACCGTCGACGCTTGCCGGGCGCTTCATAATTTACTAAACGACGCCGTCCAGGAGTCCAACCGCGAGTGCACCCAAAAGTTCAAGTTCTTCTTAAAACCCGATCGCAAAGTCGTGGGAGGGGGGAAGGTATCGTGAACCAAACCCATGTGTCAGGAGACGACAAGTGGATTTCACTCTTGTTGAGACTCTCTGTAGGAACGCTGTTCGGAACGATCGGTATCAATCAAATGCAGGGTGGCGGAGACAGTCTCTCATTTTACGGCGACGCTTTTCAAGGTAGTTATCTCCCGGCATCATTGGTTCAAGGCTTTCTTGGGGCGCTTCCTTATGTGGAGCTTTTTTTGGCGGCCTGGCTTTTAACCGGTATCTTGCAAAAGTGGGCCTGGATCAGCGGCGGATTTTTGCTCATTGCTTTATCGCTGGGACTATTGGTGCTCGGCGAGGAGCAGGCGGCGGCCAATAACTCGCTTTATTTTTTGCTCATTGTGGCCGGTTTATATTTTCGCAGGCCGTGACGATGGACAGACTTTGGAAGGCGTACTGCTAGGCTTTTTTAAGTTAAGACAGTTTTGGGTATGAAAGTGGTGGGAAAGTTAAGCAGAAAGTACTAATAAAAAGTAGAGAAAATGGCTAAATTAATGCGTATTGCGATGGTGATGGTGTTTACTTTGGGTTTGGGTTATTCGGCGGCTGCGTTTGCGTCGGATGAGTTCGTGAACGCTCAGGATCACGCGACGTCGGCGGATCTCTATGCCCAGAAAGCGGCTGAGCAAAGCTCGCTTATCAATCAGCATGAGCGGATGATGAAGGATTCGGATTTCATGAGGAAGAATCCCTCCGCCACCGCTCAAATGGAAATGGCTCAGCACTGCGGAGCGATCATCTCAGCTGCAAAAAACCTGCAGAATGAACTCAAGAGCGCCGGAGACTGGCACAAGAAACAGTAACGTAGGCTCAACTGAGACGGCTCATCGCGTAGGTGTCGGTGAGCCGTCTCTTAGTGAGACGGGAGGCGCCAAATTGATTTGTCCGGCAGACAGGCGAATTCAGGTCTTTTTGAACGATTACTTTAAACCGTTGCTCCCGGTGTCCCTTCCCGCTGTCACGCTGGTCTTGGACCGAGCGGGCATGGCTCGGCATTTGTCCTTACCAATCGACTGTGACGAGTTCCATTCTGACATAATCAGCTCCTATCGCGTCAAACAGGGTGTCCTGCATAACCCCAAGAACGACCGGCGCACGACCCAGGGCGTATTTCACGTGGCCGAGGGAGGCCTTCCGATCGCTGACGACAAGATTGCGGCGCCCAAAGAGGTGTTCCGCGGGCTTCTGAAAGCGGCGCTGAATCCTCCCGCAGATATTTTGCGTCTTCCTTTCGCGTCGACCCAGGCGCATCCGACCGAGACATTCGTATCGCTTCTTCTGCGTCCGGTTGTGTGTCCTGAGGTCGAAGGGCTTTCTCCGCAAAAGACCATGGAGATCCGTTTCTTCGCTCCGGGAAACCTGATCGGCAATATCGATTTCGTGGAATCCATTTTCGGGAACGGCGGCGACCCGTTTCTTCCAAACAACGATGCCGCGCTGGATGCCGAGCATTGGACCGGTCATACCGGTTGTGTGATTCTGGCGCCGCATCTGACGCGGCTGCGCAAAAAGGACCTGGGGCTTCCGCGCCTAGAGGACGCCACCCAGCGACAGCGCCGCGACAAGATGTGCTGGAGCTCACCGGACGAGTTGTATAACGGCGGCGAGGCGTTCAAGATCACGTGCCGGGACGAACGTGGCGTTATCGTCACGCTGATCGCGGATAATTATTTCGGCTATTGCAAAAAGGAAGTCAAAACGCAGATCAGCTTCGCGGCAAATCTTTATGGTCTCACCGAAGAGGAGCATTCGGGCGGCGCCATTGCATTCGCCTCTTATGATCTCGGGGAGGAATTCGAGCTTGAGCGCCCCCAGTCCAGAAATGACAACACCTTCGACGACGTGTTGGCTTATTTGAAGGACGACCTCGAGTCACAAGACGGGGGATACGCAGTCGATCGCGAGAACCCCGATGTCGTCTTCGTGCCGGCTTCGGCGCGTTTTAGCATCCCAAAAGGCACGGTTTACTGGAACGTGGGCGAGAAAGTAACATCGATCCGGCTCCTGGCCAACCGCACGTACGTACTTCCCGGCGGTTACCGCATCCGCATGAAAAAGCAGACCGGGGGGCACTCTTGGCATCTCGTCGGAACGCTCGCCGAGGGTGTACATTGCCACAAGCCGTGCACCGTCTCGGGCGGTGGGAAATCCGAAATCTCCAAATCGATCGTCGACGCGATGATTCAAGGCCCAGTGTTCACCGGAAATTTCAAAGAAGACCAAGACATGGCCGACCGCATTTTGAATCGCGATTATTCGGACCGTTTCAAAAATCAATTTTCTAGGCCCGGACCGAGCCGACCGCTCCTGAGCTCCAAGCGCTCGCTGGGGTCGGTCATCAAAATGCTCACCGTGTCCGACGAATACACCGAAGAATACAACGGGTGGCTGCGTTCGGTGCCGGACCACCTGAGGGAGATCGTGTTCACGGTGAAGCGGTTCTATCGCCCCGAGTGGACGGACCGCTGGTGGGACCCTTTTTCCGTGGATATCGTGAACGGGGACAGGGGGCACGAGCTTCGTTTCAGAGGACGAAAGCTGATCGCCAATTATCTGCGTGTCGGCCGCAGTGAGGACAATTCCTGTAAAATATTTCGGGTCCGGTCTGATTTTTTCGCCGCAGAAAAAATTCAGACCGCCGACGACATCACGGCCTCAATCACGGTGCCGAGACAGGCCCTCAAAGGGCTCGCGCCGGAATTCAAGCACGCGAGCGTGAAATTGATCGCGAACTGCGAATCCTATTTGTTCCAAAGGCCCGACGACGCCATTCACCGCGGCTACGACAAACAGGCCGAAGCCGACATCGCGACTCCCGACACTTTTTTGTCCAATTTCGAACCACTCAACACGGAGGGCGTCCGCCGGATCGTCGAAGACGCCGTGGTGTTCGATAGCTACACAGAACCGATGAAGAAATTGCTGACGGATTTCCTGTCTGAAGCCAAAGACGGCGGGTTCGTAGTGTCTTCCGCGCATCCGAGACTAGTGAATGGCACGCCGACCAAGAACCCGCGATATCTCCAGAGGCGTCCCGACCTAACGGACCCCAAAAAAATCCGAATCGCGAAAATTTGCACGCGGTTGTTCAGAGGGCTAACCTCTAAGGAGCCGGTCTACTGGCCGGTGAACGCGGTTCTTCCGGGACGGCGCAACAACCCCCCGGACGTGAAAGCGGGCGTGCCGGCCATGGCCGTGTACAACCCGATTCACTACCAGGAGCTCCCTGAGCTTTTTCTCGATTTCATTTGTTCGCTGACCGGAAAATCTCCCTCGACAACCGGATTTGGTTCTGAAGGTGCGCTCACGAAGGGGCCCTTCAACGCGCTCCTGCCGATCGCGGATCTCAACAACGCGTTCGTCGCTTTAGCGGTGAGCGGCTATGACGGTTTCAGCTCGGCTGCCGGCCATATCGGGCCCAAGTACCGGGTGGATCACGATATAAGCCTGCTGATTCCAGAGATCTGGTGCCGCATGCGGCCCGAAGAACAAAGCGCGGAATTCTTGATCCGCGGCGGCTACCTTGAGAAGGTCAAGGATTTCGAATATGGCGGAAAGACCATTCGCGCGAGTATCCTGGGCTACCGAATAACCCAGCGGTTCGTCAGCGCGTTCCTGGGACGAATTTTCAGCAATCCGAACATCGTTTTCGACAAGCTGATGCTCATGCCGGAGCTTCAAGACATGGATGTCTATGTCGAAGGCATCGAAAATATTTTGATCACGCAGAAACGGGTCGTCGAAAACTATTTCAACGACCACAGCGTCGAAGCGGCCGTGCCGCCCCTGAAAGCGCTGCTTCATATCATGCGCGACGGGCATTACGAAGGAAAAGACGCTCAGCATTCGGACATCCGGACGCTTTTCACGAAAGATTCAGTCTTGAAAAGCGATTGGTACGCGCGACGGCTCAAAGAAAGACAACAGATCGAAATAGCGCTTTGGATGAAGCACGAGGCGGCGCTCAGCGAATCGCTGGATTCCAAAACAGTCCTCGATGAGTCGTTCCGGACTGAACTCAAACGCCGTCTATCGGCGGCGCGTTCGGCCCTTCAAGACGTCCGGTCCTTCGATTATTGGAAAAGCTTCTCCGGCACCATCGGCGCGGACTGCTCGCTACGGGCATGAAAGGAAAACAAATGATCCGAGTATCTTTTTACGATACAAAAGTGTATGACCGTGAGTATTTTAGCCGAGCAAGCGGCAGCGACCGAATCGGATGGGAGTTTCATGAGTTTTGGCTGAAAACTAAAACGGCGGTCGCCGCCGAAGGCGAGCAGGTTGTCTGTATTTTCGTGAATGACCGCGTGGACCGCGCATGTCTGGAAGCGCTGGCGCAAGTCGGCGTGAAACTCGTGGCGCTTCGCTGCGCGGGGTACAACAACGTCGATCTAGGCGCGGCGAAAAATTTGGGGATCGCCGTGACAAGGGTGCCTTCGTATTCCCCTCACGCGGTCGCCGAACACGCGGTGGGTTTGCTCTTGACGCTGAACCGTAAGATTCACAAGGCCTATAATCGCGTCCGTGAGCTTAACTTTTCTTTGAGTGGTTTAGTGGGCTTTGACATTTACGGTAAAACGGTCGGGATTATCGGAACCGGAAAAATAGGAAGAATTACGGCACAGATTTACCGGGGTTTCGGGGCGCGAGTGCTGGCCTATGACGCGGCTCCCGCGCCGGAGTGGGCCGGTCAATTTGGAGTGGAGTACACTGACCTTAAAACGTTGTTGGCCTCAAGCGACATCATCTCTTTACATGTGCCGCTTTTTAAGGAGTTATTCCACATGCTTAACGCGGAAACAATCGCTCAGATGAAGCCGGGGGTCTTTATTGTAAATACAAGCCGCGGCAAGCTCATCGACACGAAAGCCCTGATAAGCGCTCTTAAAGCCGGACATGTGGGCGGAGTGGCGTTGGATGTGTACGAGGAAGAAGAGGGGATCTTTTTTGAGGACCATTCCGGGCATGTGCTGAAGGATGATGATCTATCGCGACTACTTACGTTCCCAAATGTTCTAATCACTTCTCATCAGGCTTTTTTCACTCATGAGGCGCTGACAGAGATTGCCCGCGTGACCGTCGAAAATATATTGAGATTGGAAAGCGGTCAACCGTTTTTGGAGGGGACAACGTTATGACGCAAATTGCACAGCAGACTCTCTTTATCAAATGGTTTGACGAGATCAGCATAAAAGACGACGCTGCCGGTATTAGAAATGGAAAGAACGGTTTAAAATAAAACGAAAATGGGGGGTATTATGAATAAAACGTTCAAGTTGCTCATAGGGCACGATGGATCGGATGAGGCGAATGCGGCGTTGCGTGATCTAAAAAAGAGCCGGGTTACCGCATAAAGTGGAAGCGGTAGTCCTTACCGTGGCGGACGTCATAATGCCCCGCGGTCGATATAAGGTTAGAGATGCTCCGGAATTTGTTGCTTCCGCTATTAAAAAGGCGCATACCCGCGGGATGAAAGAAATGAGTGCAGCGCACTCTTTTTCCGCGAGTGCCTGCCGTCAGCTCAAAGCTGATTTTCCCTCTTGGAAAATATCCCCTGAAGTTTCCGTGGATTCCCCCGCCTGGGGTTTGGTTAAAAAAGCGGATAAGTGGAAACCGGATTTGATTGTGGTGGGCTCCCACAGGCATTCGACGGCGGAGCGCTTCATTTTCGGCAGTGTTTCTCAGAAGGTGCTGGTTGTCGAGACAGCTTTTTCCGTGCGCGTGGGACGAGGTGGGACGGAAAATGGTATCTCGGCAGTACGTCTTATTATTGGAGTGGACGGCTCGCCTGAAAGCCAAGCCGCAGTCCATGGCGTGTCCGGGCGCTTGTGGCCAAAAGGCAGTGCGGTTCGCCTGGTAGCCGTTGTCGATGCGCGGCTTGCTACCGAAATCGTTGTTCCGACTCCCTCCATACGCCGCTGGGTAAAAAGAAACGATCAGGATCCCCGCGCATGGGTGCATCGAATGCTTGAAAGCTTTAAGAAAAAACTAACGGACTCGGGGCTTGCCGTTTCGACGCTGGCCAAAGAAGGAGACCCGAAGCAAATTTTGCTTAAGGAAGCAGAGCGTTGGGGAGCCGATAGTATCTTTTTAGGATCAAGAGGGCTGGGCATGGTCGAGCGCGTTTTTTTTGGTAGCGTGTCTTCTGCCGTCGTGGCCCGGGCGCATTGCTCAGTCGAAGTGGTTCATTTAAAGCGAAGCTAGGGGGTCGATATGGCCGGCCTTGACCTAGCAGCCGCCTTTATTCCCGTCCTGTTTTTAATTTGGCTCATCACCAAACGCAGGGGATTGTCCGCCAGTGTCGCGTTGCCGCTGGCCGCTGCGGTTCTTTATGTCTTGCAGCTAATTTACTTTAAAGCCAGTCTGAATACTCTTCATGCCGCCGTCCTGGACGGATTGCTCACTGCCTTAACCCCGCTCTCCATTATTTGGGGAGCGATTTTTTTATTTAAGACCATGGAGCACTCAGGGGCGCTCCGCACCATCAGTGGATGGCTGAACCAGATTACAGCTAATCGAGTGGGTCAGCTCATGATCGTAGGGTGGTCGTTTTCTTTTTTGATCGAAGGGATTAGCGGATTTGGGACTCCTGCGGTTTTGGCCGCGCCGCTCTTGGTGGGGTTGGGTTATGCCGCAGTGCCGGTCGCGGTTTTTTGTCTGATCATGAACAGCGCGCCTGTTTCGTTCGGTGCCGTGGGAACACCGGTTTGGTTTGGGTTTAGTGAGCTTAGTTTTGCCGGCGGAGAATTATTGGAGCTTGGTTTTAAAACAGCGCTTATTCACACGGCAGCCTCTTTGGTTATTCCTCTTTTGGCCTTGCGTCTGGTGGTTTCTTGGCAGGAGATAAAGAAGAACATTCTTTTTATTTATCTAGCCATTTTAAGTTCTGTTTTGCCGTATTTAATTTTGGCGCAATTTAGTGTCGAGTTTCCGTCTATTTTGGGAGGTCTTGTGGGGCTAGTGTCAGCGGTGATTGTGGCCAAGACGGGCTTGGGGTTGGCGCGCGAGGAATCGAAGCCACACTCCGACCGAAAGCCCATTTCGGCCGGAGCTTTAACGAAAGCGCTTTTCCCAATCTGGGCTACCGTTCTTATTTTACTAATCTCGCACGTGCCTTATTTTGGCATACAAGAGTGGCTGGTCGAAGCATCCCCTCATTGGAGACTTAACATTGGAAGCGTGGGTGAGGTTCAAATCAGCCCATCTCTCGTTTTTCAACTGCAACATATCTTTGGCACGGAAATAAATTGGAAACACGCAGCGCTTTATGTGCCGTCCTTTCTGCCGTTTGGGCTTGTTTCGGTGATTTGTTTTGCGCTTTTTAAGATGCCAATGAAAACCATACAAAAAACATGGGAGGAGACTTGGAATCGGCTGGGTAAAGCAGTCACCGCCCTTTTGGGCGCGATGGTATTTGTAAAATTATTTATGCTGGGCGGAGAAAGCTCTTCGGCCAGCATCATCGGTCGTTCACTGGCGAATGTCGCGGGCGAAGGTTGGCAATTTGTGGCAGTTTATCTCGGCGCTTTGGGGGCGTTTTTTTCCGGGTCTAATACGGTTTCCAATCTGACTTTTGGGGGGATACAGGATTCCATTGCTACAAACCTTAGTCTCGATCGGACAACGATTCTTGCGCTCCAATCGGCTGGAGGGGCGATGGGGGGTATGATTTGCATTCACAATATCGTGGCCGTTTCGGCCGTGTTGGGATTGCACAATCAGGAAGGTTCCATCTTGAGAAAAACATTCGCGCCGATGTTGGTTTATGGTGTAATCGCTGGGTTGGTTTCAATTTTTATATAGAAGAAAACGAGAATCTACACACTGGTCAGACAACAAGATTGGGCAAATGCTGAACAAAAACAAGAATGGATGATAGAAGCGGCTAGTGTTGGGCTTGGGGAGTTAAATAAAGGGAGTGGGGATGGGCAATGCTCCGTGGTTATATTTTTTTGTTTCTGCTACGGGTGTGATAGCGGCCGGAATGATGATCGGCCGTGTCAGCGGCGAGCTTGGAGAACGGTTGAAGCTTGGTCGTGCATGGTCCGGAGCTGTCTTGCTTTCATTCGCAACAACTTTGCCCGAACTGGCCACGATCGTGACCGTGGCTATGCGCGGCGAAGCTGGAATGGCGCTGGGCGCCGTATTCGGAAGTGTGATTTTTAACCTTTTTATTCTCGTTCTGATCGATTTTATTGATCCACAGTCGATTTACCGCAAGCTCTCTTTTGCGCATATTGGAACCGGACTCATCGGCTGTATGTTGCTGGGGCTGGCGATTACGGGAATTGCCCTTGGGCATGCCGGTATCGGTGGAGCGCACGGGATCGGCCTGGGGCATGTTGGCATCATCTCCATAGGAATTTTTTGCCTGTATTTGCTAGGCCAGTACGCAATATTTCGCGCGGCGCAGGGTCGTGATGATCAGTCGGACCATGTAAAACTAAAGACAACCATGGACGGCTGGCCCCTTAGAAAAATCATCCTGGCTTATGGCGGTTTGGCGTTCGTGATTGTAGTTGCGGCCTTCAATCTTGGCGTTGCCGCCGAAGGATTAGCCTCTTACTACCAGTTGGGAGCAACGTTTGCAGGCGCGACATTGCTTGGCATTGTGACGAGTTTGCCTGAGATCACTAACGCGATCACATGTGCCCGTCAGCGGGAGCATGATCTGGCGGTCGGCAATATTTTAGGCGCAAATGCGATGGTGCTTTCCATCATTTTTATCGTGGACTTATTTTATATCAATGGAAGGTTCTTGTACGTGGTGGGACAGTCCGATGCCATCGCCTCCATTTCTATGGCCGGATTAGCGATCGTCATGCAGAGTCTCGCGATCGGAGCGTTGGCGGTCCGCAGTCAAGAGCGTGTATGGCATTTCGGTATCGTGTCGGTCCTACTAGCCATCCTGTACGGATTAAGTCTAATCATTGCGTATCACTTTTCTTCTTCGGTATGAATGGCGCGCTTTGAAAGTGACGTGAAGCTCGAGGGGACCATAGGGGGTTTAATACGATGAACACAAAAATCTGGCATTCCATGGATGTGTCCGCCGCTATTCAGGAGGTGACGAGCGATGCAAAGCAAGGGTTAAGCGCCGCGGAGGCATCACTCCGCTACAAACAATACGGCCCCAACGAGCTCAGCGTCGGAAAAAAGCGCGGTCCGCTCCGGATGTTTTTTGGCCAATTCACAGACTTTATGATTGTGGTGCTTTTGACTGCAGCCATTGTTTCGGCGCTGGTTGGAGGTTTGAAGGACGCCATCGCCATTTTGGCAATTCTCGTCATCAACGCCATTATCGGGTTTGTTCAGGAATATCGGGCTGAGAAGGCCATGGAAGCGCTCAAAGCCATGGCGGCTCCGACGGCCTCTCTGATCCGGGAAGGCAAAACGGCGGTCCTCGCCGCGCGGGAGATCGTCCCGGGGGACGTGGTGCTCCTTGAAGCGGGGCGTATCGTCCCATCAGACCTGCGGCTTATCGAATCCGCTCGTTTGAAGGTCGACGAATCGGCCCTGACGGGTGAGTCGGTCCCTGTCGAAAAAATAACGGAACCCGTGGAGGGGGACTCGATTCCTCTGGGGGACAGAAAAAATATGGCTTATAAGGGAACGATCGTTACTTATGGCAGAGGCAGCGGCGTAGTAGTGGCCACCGGCATGACGACCGAGTTTGGAAAGATCGCTACGATGCTTCAGGGGACACCGGAAGTGAAAACTCCTCTGCAAAAACGCCTGGCTCATTTGGGCAAGCGGTTGTCCGTGGCGGCGCTCTTTATCTGCGCCGCTGTATTTGTCGCGGGCATTTTACGCGGAGAGTCTTTGATCCTTATGTTTATGACGGCGGTGAGCTTGGCGGTCGCCGCGATCCCGGAGTCTCTTCCCGCGGTGGTCACCATTTCACTCGCGCTTGGCGCAAAAAAGATCGCCCAAAAGAAAGCGCTGGTGCGAAAGCTTCCAGCAGTCGAAACGCTGGGGTCCGTGACTTATATTTGCACGGACAAAACAGGCACGCTGACGCTCAATCGCATGAAAGCCGAAGTGTTCTTTTGCGGCGGCGTCGTGGAGAAGGAGCCTAAATCTCAAGGACCCTGGAATGATTTTCTAAAGGCCATGGCGCTTTGTAATGATAGTTCTATAGACAGCAAAGGAATAGTCGTTGGCGACCCGACCGAGACGGCTCTCCTGGAGGCGGCCGCTCGGGGAGGAGTGAAAAAAAGTGAGATTGAAAAAACCTATCCCCGGGTGCTGGAAATTCCGTTTGATTCGGATCGCAAACGCATGACGACTTTCCATAAAAGTCCCGAGGGGCATTTTATTTCTTTTACGAAGGGAGCCGTGGAGGCCATAGACCCTAAGCCTGAAATCTTGGCCGCCGCGGAAAAGATGGCGGGCGAGGGACTCCGAGTACTCGCATTCGGCATGAAAAAATGGGATGCGCTCCCGGCCGAGATAAACACGGAGACGGTTGAGCGTGACCTGACATTCCTGGGTCTGGTTGGGCTCATGGATCCGCCCCGGGAGGAAGCGCGTTTGGCGGTGGACAAATGCAAGACCGCTGGAATAGCCCCCGTCATGATCACGGGAGACCATCCCGGCACCGCTAGAGCCATCGCCGAACGTTTGGGAATACTGGAGAAGGGCGCCGAAGTGATGACGGGAACGGAACTGGCTAAAATTTCTATGGAAGAATTTGAAGCGCGCGTCAAAGGCATCCGGGTTTACGCGAGAGTCTCGCCCGATCAGAAACTCAAAATAGTCACGGCTTTGCAGGACAAGGGAGAGTTTGTGGCAATGACGGGCGACGGGGTTAATGACGCTCCTGCCCTCAAGAAGGCGGATATCGGCGTCGCTATGGGCATCACGGGAACGGACGTGGCCAAGGAAGCCAGCTCCATGATTCTCTTGGATGATAATTTCGCGACGATCGTCCGCGCCGTCGAAGAGGGAAGAAGGATTTACGACAACATGCGGCGGTTCATCCGTTACGCCGTGACGACCAACAGCGCGGAGGTCTGGATTATTTTTTTCGCGCCTTTTTTAGGGCTTCCCATCCCGTTTATCCCCATTCAAATCTTATGGATCAATCTTTTGACGGACGGCTTGCCGGGGCTGGCGCTTGCCGCAGAACCGGCTGAAAAAAATGTGATGCGGCGTCCTCCTAGATCGCCTAGGGAAGGCGTATTTGCCCAGGGGCTTGGGATTCACGTGATATGGGTGGGGCTTCTCATGGCCGCGCTCACACTTGGCGCAGAGGCTTGGTTGATACGAAAAGGGGTCGATCATTGGCAGTCCATTATATTTACGACTCTTTGTGTGTCGCAATTGGCTCACGTGCTTTCTATTCGCTCTGAAACTGAATCACTTTTTAGACAGGGACTTTTTACAAACAAACCCCTTCTTTACACGGTACTCTTTACCTTCTTTCTCCAGATGTGCACGCTCTATGTCCCTCTTATGAACGATATATTTAAAACTAAGCCGTTGACAGCCATGGAGTTAGTCGTCGTTTGTGGGTTGTCCTCAACCGTTTTTTTTGCGGTGGAGATCGAGAAATGGATAAAAAGAAGCCGGCTTCGTTTAACACCTGACTGCAGAAAAGGGGTATAATATTTAAATGCAGGCAAACCGGTCCGATGATCCCCTGGATATTGATTTCGAGGGCATAGCCCTTCCCGCCGTACTTTTGGGCACGGATCTCACGGTGCGCCGGTTTTCCCCCCAAGCGGAGAAAACGCTCAATCTCGTTAGCTCCGATATCAACAAGCCCATCACTGAAATCAAACTCTCTATCCAAGCTCCCGATTTGGATAAGTTGGTTTTGGCTGTGATCACTACGGGACAGGTCTTTGAAAGGGAAATTCAAGATAAAGCGGGGCGATGGTACTCCATGCGTATCCGTCCTTTTAAGAAAGAGAACGTGATAAGCGGCACGGTCATCGTCTTGGTCGACATTGACGACATCAAGAGAATCTCCGATGATTTTAAGGAAGAGCGGGATTACTCCACCGCGATCATTGATACGCTCCGCGAACCCTTTCTGATCTTAAAAAATGATTTAACGATCGAATCCGCCAACCGGTCTTTTTATCATACTTTCGAGGCCTCTCCGGGGGGCACGCTCGGAAATGCGATCGACCAATGGTGCGATAGCATCGAATTAAAGAGCGCACTGAATGCACTTTTGCTAGAGCGTAAATCCATTAGAAATTTCGAAGTCCATCACGATTTTCCACGAATCGGATGGAAAACGCTATGTATGAACGTGCGCACCGTCCGTCCGGACAAACAAACGGACTTCATTTTTATAGGTATCGAAGACATTACCGAAAGAAGAGAAATTGAGTTGGAGCACGAGAAGACGGTCGCCGCATTGGAGCAATTCGCTTCGGCGGCGTCCCATGACCTGAAAGCGCCGCTCCGAAAGATAATCGCTTTCGGCGAGCGCTTGAGACACGAGCTTCAGGGCGCGGGAAAGGAAAACCTCGATAAAATGCTTGCTTCCGCCATCCGAATGAGCGTGCTCATGGAAGAGCTACTGCAATTATCGCGTCTTTCAGCGCGGCTCGAGTTGCTTGAGCCGGTAGATTTGAATGCCGTAGTGAAGGAAGTTCTTACGGATTTGGAAACGCTTATCGAAGAATCAAAAGCCGTCATCAGCGTGGAATCGCTACCTACGGTGAATGCAAACAGCCTTCAAATGTACCAGCTTTTTCAGAACGTCATCGCGAACGCGCTGAAGTATAGGAAAGCGGATATCCCTCCGCATATTCAAATCACGAAACAAAAACTCCCCGATGGATTTTCTCAAATAATCATCAAAGACAATGGGATCGGTTTCGATCAAAAGCAGGCCTGTGAAATCTTTAAACCCTTCGTCCGCCTTCACGGACAGAGTGAATATACCGGCACCGGATTGGGGTTGGCTGTCTGCAAGAAGATCGTCGGGCGTTATGGGGGAGACATCCAAGCGAAAAGTTCCCCGGGGCAAGGCGCCACCTTTACCATCGTGTTCCCGTTTGTGACCGACCTTTTGGAGTCGGATCTCTCCGAATTACCCATTGCGCCCGAACCCCGATAAGGGCCGCTCATAACCCGAAGGGCGTGGGTTCAAATCCAACCTCCGCTGCCAATAAACGCAAAAGCCACCAGGTTTACGCCTGGTGGCTTGCTCCGGCGATCGCTCATAAGATCCAGATTCAGGGTGAGAATTCTCCGGCTTTGCGTATGTTAATGTCTAATGTGAACGCCCCATACGTGAACACGACGCAACTTCCGCTGACAATGGGCTCCAACTTCGTCAAAGAAACATTGCTGGCTCTGAATAAAATGGTAGGACTTTCTTGATCAAGCAACTCATTGGCGCCGTGTTCGTGTTTCTTGTAGGCAGCAGCACAATTTCTTGTGCAAATGAAGGCGCTTTGTCCGTAAAAGGGAAGATCGTATACAACTCAAAAACGGACGCTACAATGCCTGACCTATATATCTTTGAAAAGGGAAAATCTCGTAGGATTGCTGAGGATGTTAATTATCCCAGGTTATCGCCGGATGGAAGTCTTGTCGCAGCTACTGAAAACAAGATGTCCATTGTCCTATACGATACAGCGGGAAAACGCTTAAAAACTATTAGCAGTCCCGGTATAATCGGTCTCCCGTTTTGGAGCCCTGATTGAAAAAAGCTGTATTATTCGTGCTTAGCGCCGACTGAGAGATTTCAGTTTCTTCTTCGTGAATATAACTTCGAGGCAGATGCGGACGAAGTTCTTCTGGATTTGACGTCGCAGGGATTAGGGATAGTTTTCTTTGACGTAGACCGATCGGGACGCTTTTTCGTTGTTTCCGCATCGGATAGCCGTGATAGAAGCGCCGGAGGTGTATACGTCTATAATATGGAAACTAAAGATTTAAAAAAGATCCGAAAAGCGACGGCTTCTATGTGGTTTCCCGATGGTAAACACATCGCATATTTCACGAACACCGGCTATGACGGAAAGCAGATCGACGACGTGGGAGTCATTTTCAAATACAACATTGAAACCGGCGAAGAGACCAGGCTGATGAGCGCGGAGTTTATGTCGTTTGGGACCGTAATTCAGATTTCGCCGGACGGCAAATATATCTATTCCGCCGCCGGCGGTGGGATTTTCATGCAGTCGATAGAAAACCCGACTGAGACCAAGTGGATTATCCCTCGCACCGAAGGCCGCACGCTTTCGAATGCCCATTGGGTGGCTTATAAAGAGTAATCCGGACACGTAATCCGGGGACACGTACTTAATTCGTCATGTCCGCTACCAAACGCACCACAAAAAAAGCCACAGCGGTTAACGCCGCTGTGGCTTTTTTATAACAGCCGTGCCTATGGACTTTTTTTACGTGGTAACTTGGCCCAAAACGACGCGGATCTGATGGCTCATTTGGTCGTCCGCCAGGACGATACCTTCCAGGCGGCGCAGTGGCCGGCCGTCCATTTCCATGGACCGCACGCCTCGTGAAACGCGGTCCGGATTCTCGGTCTTGATCTGGTAGCGCGTCGATCCGTGCAGGAAAGACAGCTCAAACCCTTCCCACGATGCCGGAATGCACGGATCAAAGAAGAGGGTGTTCCCCCTCAGACGAAATCCAAGAATCGATTCGATACCCGCCCGGTACATCCAAGACGCTGAACCGGTGTACCACGTCCATCCGCCCCGACCCGTATGCGTGGATCCGGCGTAGACGTCTCCCGCCATCACGTAGGGCTCGACCTTATAGCGCTCGATATCGATCCGTGTGCTCGCGTGATTGATCGGATTGAGTAAAGAGAAGAGCTCTCCCGCCGAATTGCCGTCTCCCGATGCCGCGAAGGCAAGAAGGGCCCAGACGCCCGCGTGCGTGTACTGCCCGCCGTTTTCGCGGATGCCGGGCAGGTAGCCTTGGATGTAGCCGGGGCTAGGTTTCATTTTATCGAAGGGCGGCGTTAGGAGTAGGACCAAGCCATCCTTTTTGCGAACCAGATGTTCACGGAGGGAGGCCATGGACCGTGCGGCGCGTGCGGGATCCGCGGCACCCGACAAGACTCCCCAAGATTGGGCGATTGAATCGATCCGGCATTCCTCGTTGACGGCCGAGCCCAGAGGCGTGCCGTCGTCAAAAAAAGCGCGTCGATACCAGCCGCCGTCCCAGCCGTGGTGCTCGACCGCAGTCTTCAGATCTCCGGCGTGTAAGCGCCATTTTTCGGCGCGGGCATGTTCGTTCGTCGACTCGGCCACTTTTGAAAATTCGCGGAGGGTCGCGTGGAGAAACCAAGCCAGCCAGACGCTTTCGCCTTTTCCTTCATGGCCCACACGGTTCATGCCGTCATTCCAGTCGCCGGTGCCCATGAGGGGCAGGCCATGGCTGCCTACGGCCAGGCTCCGGTCGAGTGCGCGGGCGCAGTGCTCAAAGAGCGTTGCGCATTCCGCCGAAACGAGGGGCTGAAAATAAGCGTCCTCTCTTCCTTCGGGAATCGTCTGGCCCTCGAGAAAGGCGACGGATTCTTTCAAGATGCCGCGATCGCCGGTGACCTCGATATATTGCATCACGACGTAAGCCAGCCAAACGAGATCGTCGGAGATCCGCGTACGCACGCCGCGGCCCGATGGCGGATGCCACCAATGCTGGACGTCGCCCTCGGGAAACTGCCGCGCCGCGGCGCGGAGAATGTGTTCGCGGGCGATGTCCGGCCTCGACACCAGGAGCGCCATCACGTCTTGAAGCTGGTCGCGGAAGCCGTAAGCGCCTCCCGCCTGATAAAAACCGCAGCGCGCCCACACCCGGCAGGCCAGCGTCTGATAAAGCAGCCAGCGGTTCAGTAAGAGATCCATCGAGCGGTCCGGCGTCCGAACTTGCACCTTTTCCAAAACACCGGCCCACTGTTCTTTCACTTCGGAAAGGACGGCGTCGATGTCCGCCGTGCGGTAGCGCCGGATGAGTTCACCTGTCGCGGCGCGGTCCGCTCCCTGGCCGAGAAGGAATACGATTTCGATCCGCGCGCCCGGCCGCAGATCGATCGTTTTTTGAAACGCCGCGCACGGATCGAGGCCCGGGCCGGATTTTCCGGACAACCGCGCACCTTTGGCGATCGCGGCAGGCAGGTCGTAAGTGCCGTTGCGCCCCAGAAATTCGGAGCGGTCGGCGGTCCAGGCGGTCTGCTGTCCGCCCAAGTCGGCGAAGGCCACCCCTTGAGCGAACTCGGTGTTCCAGGGATTGCGTGCCAAGATCGCCCCAGTTTGGGCGTCTACCTCCGTAATGACGAACGGGGCGTTGGAGGCACGCGAGCTTCCCAGCACCCATTCGACGTAAGCGGTGACTGATAGCTTCCTCCGGCGGTCGGACTGGTTCGTGACGCTCAAGCGGGAAATCTTGACCGGGTCCGCCACGGGGACGAATTGCAAGAGCTCGAGCGCGATGCCGTGGGAAACGTGCTCGAAACGGCTGTATCCCTGGCCGTGACGCGAAACGTAGGGCCACGCTTCTTCGCGAATAGGCAGAACGGTCGGGGTCCAGAATTCGCCCGTCTCTTCATCGCGTACGTAAAAAATCTCTCCGGACGGGTCTGAGGCGGGGTCGTTGGACCAAGGCGTGAGCTGGTTTTCGCGGCTGTTGCCGGCCCAGGTATAACCGGAACCCGATTCTGAAACCTGAAAACCGAACCCGGGATTGGCGATTACGTTGATCCAGGGGGCGGGTGTCCACTGGCCTGTCCCCAAATGGGTGATGTACTCGCTGCCGTCGGACGAGAAACCTCCCAGCCCGTTAAAAAACTGAAGCCGGGATAACTCGGCAGGCGTTTTGAGCGGTGGCGCGGCCTTCGCCTTACGGCGCAGCGGCGGGCGAAAATCAACAGGCTCTTCCAGGCGCGCGAGCTGCTGCATGAGCGAGCCGTTGCGGCTGTTCAGAATGACCCGTGCGGCCGTGCGCAAGAGAGTTTGCTCTTCAGCGGAAAGTATTTCGGCCCGTAGGACGAAGATGCCGCCTTGCAGGTCCGCCGCATCGTGTTTGTGAATGGCTTGCGTGGACCGGACGAGATTTTCAAGGGACGCCTGCAGTTCCTGCGAATACGAATGCGCTTTTTCGTTCAGGATGACCAGATCCACCGCGAGATTTTTCATCCGCCAGTATTCGCGGGCGCGCAAAGCGTCCCGTACGATACCGGCATCCTCCGCTTCGTTGATGCGTACGAGCAGGATCGGGAGGTCGCCGGAAATTCCGTAGGGCCATAGTCCGGCGGGCCCGAGCGTATTTCGCGCGAGAATGTCCTGAGGGGAGCGGAGGCCGTCGTGGGAATAGATGATCCGGCCGGCCAGATCCTGGAAGAGGCGGGTCTCGCCCGGCTCGATCCCCAAGTAATGCTGCTGAATGCGTGCATGGGTCCACGCGAGAGCGACCGCGCGTTCGAACATGGCCGGATCGTGGTATTTGTCCGCCAGCCCCATGGTTTCCTCGCGCGAAGAAGTGATCACGGTCGTGAAGGTCACACGGACGGTTTCGCCAGGCGCGACGCGGACGCGGCAGCGCAGGCTCACGATCGGATCGATGACGGCGCCGGCATTATCGGACAAAGGTTTGCCGTCGATCACGCACATGGGCGTGTGGATTCGCCGCCCCCGGCCCAGAAAACGGGTGCGGTTGGATTCATACTGAACCGCCCCTACAGAGTCTCCTTCGACGACTATGACATGGCCGGCCCATGGAGAGGATTCGTGCGGGGAACGCGGCCGCCGCGTGCAGAGCAAGCCGGTTACTTCCGGCACAAATTCGGTGTGAACGAAAAGGTTGGAAAATGCGGGGTGGGCGAGGTCCGCCATGTGGGGAGCGAGGACGATCTCGGCGTAGGACGTCACGTCGATCAGCCGGGGAGAGTCGCCGGTATTTTTCAAAGAGACGCGGCGAATCTCGGCGTCGTCTTCGGGAGACACGACCACTTCGAGCGTCGTCTCGATGCTCCCGTCACGGCGGGTGATTTCCGCGCGGTCTTCGGAAAAGTTCGCTTTGTATTTTTCCGGCTCGGTGGTCGTGGGTTGATAGCCTGCGGACCAGACTTGGTCGGATTCGACGTCCCGCAGAAAAATATAGGTGCCGGTAGCGTCGCGCGTGGCGTCCTCTCTCCAGCGCGTGACGGCGATATCCCGCCAGCGGGAATACCCGGAGCCGGCGGCCGTGATCATGACGCTGTAGCGACCGTTCGAAAGTAAATGCGTTCTCGGCACCCCTTCGTGGGGAGAATCAAACCGCCGCAGGACCAAAGGAGCCGCATCGCGGCCCTCGGCGGGGGATTCCTTGGGCCGCACCCGCACGACGGTGGCCGACCGGGGCACGCGTTCTTGAAGGAGGAGATTGCTCGCCTGCACACGGGGCTCGGCGTTAAAACGGACACGAAAAATACCGTCATACAGCGTGTTGGCCAGGGAGATCAGCGACATTCCTTGGTGGTGAGCCATATACGCCCTCACGACGGCCACGCTTTGGTTCTCCGGGAGCCGCGCCGCCGTAAAATCCAGTGATTCGTAAAAACCGAACCCTCCCTGACCGCCTATTTTTTCAAGATTCCTGAAATTTTTTGCGGCTTCCTTTGGCGCGATCATCGCCGCGAGCGCGGTCGCATAAGGCGCGACGACCAGATCTTCGGATAGTCCCTGCTTGAGTCCCAAGCCCGGAACGCCGAAATTGGAGTACTGATAGGTGTGATGGAGATTTTGGACGTTGTACGCGGATTCAGAAACTCCCCACGGAACGCCGCGCTCCGCGCCGTAGGCGATTTGCAGACGGACGATGCGGCGGCAGGTCTGGTCCAGAAGACTGTTGGCGGGAGACCGCATGACCAGGAGCGGCATGAGGTACTCAAACATCGATCCGGACCAGGAGACGAGCATGAGCGAGTGGTTCACCGAAATGATCGAGCGCGCCAGGCGGAACCAGTGCATGGCCGGCACGTCGCCTTTGGCGATTGCGACGAAGCTGGCGAGCCTCGCCTCGGAAGTCAGGAGATCGTAAAAACTCGCATCCAGCTTACGCTCGGCCACCTGGTAGCCGATCGAAAACATTTTTTTGGAGGGATCGTACAAGAATCCGAATTCCATCTCCCGGACCAGCCGGTCACAAGATTTGGCCACGGTCCGGAGGCGGTTTGTGAGGGCCTTGGAATGCAGGTCCTTCTGATGGCTTCGGACCTGACGGAGCAGGAGTTCCGACCAGCTCAAGAGCTCGTCCTTTAATTTACCACTTTTTCCGCCGGACAGCACTTCGGCGATATCAATGAGCGTGACGGTGCGCGTCTCGATTTCGGCCAGTCGATCGGGCCACTCGGACGGCGAAGGAAGGGTATCCGTGAGACTGGTTTTCAGGGCGACAAGCGCTTCTTCGAGTTGAGCGCCCGTCACGGTCTCCGTGCGCCTACCGGCGCCGGCTCGGGAGGCGGCTTCCCGGATCAGGAAGAATGTGTCCTTGAACCCGTCGAAGATATTGGTCCTTAGAAGCGGCGGATTCTCCATCTGCCGGCAGGCTTGAGCCAGGGTCCACAAGTGGCCCGCGAGATTTCCGCTGTCCACCGTGGATACGTAACGGGGTTCCAGCGGCCGCAGATCGTTGGTGCTATACCAGTTGAAGAGATGCCCGTGATGCTTCGCCATTTTTTTGATCGTGGCAAGCGTCGCCTCGAGTTTTTCGACGGTATCGGAAATCCCGATCCATCCGAAGTCGCGCGCGCTGACGACTGAAAGAAGGTACAGCCCGATGTTGGTGGGCGACGTGCGCTCGGCGACCACGGGATCGGGAATTTCCTGAAAGTTGTCGGGCGGAAGGGATTGATGCGACTCGTCGACGAACGTTTCAAAAAACCGCCATGTTTTTCGTGCGATGACGCGAAGACGCCGGCGGTCTTGGGCGCTCAGCCTCTCGTCCTTGGCTTCGGAGAGGGGCAAGCTGATGGCCCACGCGATACGCGGAGAAAAGGCCCATAACGCCGCGAAGGGGAGGACCATCCAAAGCCGTTCTCCGGTCGCGCACGCGAACGGGAGCAGCGCTGCCGCTAGGGCAATCAAGGGAGCGCCGATCATCCGTTCATAAAAAATAGCCGGCACGTAACCGCAGCGGCTTTTGGATTGGGCCGCAGTGGCCCATTCGAGTTTGTTGCGGCGGCTGATCGTGAGGCGGTAGAGGGTCCTCAGAATAGCATCCGTCATCATGACCGTCTGATGGGCGAGGAAGATCGCGGTGAAAAGAATGTAAGCGGCGGCCAAACGAAAATCTGTCCATACCGTGCCCAGATGGCGACGAAGGGGGATTTGCCTCCGCCGCGGCAGGATACCGCCCAGAAGCGGTTGCATGGGGACGAACGCGACGGCGCTCAGAAGAAAAACCATCCATAACCCAGCGGGGGCGGACGGAACGCTCGAGGCCAGAAGCAGCGTCACGAGCAAAGCCGGCGCCGACAGGGAGCGCCGTAAATTGTCGATCATTTTCCAGCGACCGATCAAAGGAAGCGGGCGTCCTACTATCCAGGGAAGCAATTGCCAGTCCCCGCGCGTCCACCGGTGGGCGCGCGTGACAGCCATGTCGTAATGAGACGGAAATTCTTCGAAAAACTCGATGTCGGTGACTAGCCCCGCGCGCGCGTGAATGCCTTCTAGAAGGTCGTGGCTGAGCACGCTGTTTTCGGGAAAACGTCCCGCGAGCGCGGTCTCGAAAGCGTCGAGATCGTAAATACCCTTGCCGGTGAAGGAGCCTTCGCCGAAAAGATCCTGGTAGACGTCGGAGACGGCGAACGCGTAGGGGTCGATGCCGGCGGGCCCCGAGAAAACCCGCTGATAAATGGAACCGTTCCCGGTGACGGGCAGAGTGGGCGTGATCCGGGGTTGCATCACGCCGTAACCCTCGATGACGCGGCCGTTCTTTTCGTCGAAGCGGGGACGATTGAGCGGGTGGGCCATCGCGCCCACCAGCCGATAGGCGGTGCCATAAGACATCCGGGTGTCGGCATCCAGCGTGATGATGTAACGGATTTTCTCCGGAAACGGAACGGGCTTCCCTGCGACGGGCATGAACGTCGTGTTGGCGCTTCCGCGCAAGAAGCGATTCAATTCGTGGAGTTTTCCGCGTTTGCGTTCCCAGCCCATCCACACGCCCTCTTTTTCATTCCAGACGCGTTGCCGATGAAAAAGATAAAAACGCGGCTGGTCCCCGGGGCCCGGTCCGTAGAGATTGTTCAGTCGGTCGACCCCTAGCCGCGCCGCGTCGAGAAGGTTTTCGTCGTCGGGGGCGCGTTCCACGGGGGCGTCGGTCCAGTCCGTCAAGAGGGCGAATTGCAGAAAGCCTTCCGAATGGTTTAGATAGTGAATTTCAAGATGCTCGAGATTTTCCTGGATCGTGCGGAAGTCGATCAAGAGGACCGGCATGACGACAAGCGCCCGGCAATCGGCCGGGATTCCTTTGGAAAAATCCAGTTTCGGCAAAAGGCGGGGCCCCACCCATTTCATCGCCAGACGGTTGACGACCGCTATCGCCACATCGGAAGCCGGAATAAAGGCGGCGATCGCGAAGAGGGCGACCGCTAGGACGCTCATTCCTTGTGCGTGGCCCAGGACGAGCGGAACAGCCAAAAGAACGGCCGTGGCGATCAAAATGGAGCTCACATAAGCAAGTGCGGTTCTAGAAGCGTAGGCGCGGACAAATCGGTTTTTGAATGAGATCCGGCAGCGGAGGCTCTTTTCGAAAAGGGGCCGGCCTCGGGAGATCAGGTAATAACCGATGTCTCCCTTATGCTCCAAGCTTCCCGGCCGTTTTCGCGCGGCCCGGGCGGTCTCGACCACGCGCTGCGTGACTTCGAGTTCGGAAAGTCCGGACCGTACGGCGAGTTTTTCTATGGAATGACGGTAAAGATCCCGGGTGGGGAAATCGACGGAGGCGAAACCGCTCTCGTCCCGCAAAGCCTCATCGACGACGGAGACATCTTCAAAGAATTGAGACCAGTCCAGCGCGGACACCAAGCGCATGCTCGTGATGATGTTGCGCGCGGTCGTATTGAGAGCGGTCTGCTCCTGATGCTCCAAGCGGATGATGTCGTCGGCGACCGCGCCTTGGGTTCCCAGTCGCTCGTCCAGCCACTGCAGCACCGGCGCGATGCTCTCGCCCTGGTCTCGGAGGCGCAGCACGAGTTGGACGGCGAACGATTTGTCGAGGGCCTCCTTTTCAAAAGGACGGAGAGCCTCCTCGAGGTCTGCGGCCGCGCGTCCCTTCAAGCCGAGCAGGGAATCTGCCAGCGTGTCCGCCTTGAGGCGCTCGGCTTTGCTATGAAGCACGTGGTCCACCAGGCGGCGCAGATTTTCGACGAGAACGATGCGCAGACTGATCGCCAGCGCCCATACTTCGCCGATCGTGAGCGGGTCGACGCGTTGATAAGCCAGTACGAAACGCCGCAGCCAATCGGGATCGAAACGGCTGTCCGTATGGGCGACAAAGCCCCACGCCACCCCGTAAACGCGGGGGGTCCCTTTGAGGAATCCGTCCGTGAGTTTGGGAAGTCCGCGGTAAAACTTGGGAGGAAGGTCGTCGTGGATCTCGAGGATCTGCTCCTCGAGGACGTGAAAATTATCCACGAACCATTCGGCGGCGGGCGTGATCGATCGTTCGTCACGGACGTTTTGAGTGATCCGGCGATGGGCCGCGCTCAGTACGCGGCCGTTTTCTTTGACGCGCCCCAGAATCGCTCGGCCCTTCAAAGGCTTGCGAGTGACGCCCTGCGCCCGGGCGAGGCTGTCGGCGTGCTGTTCCAGTCTTTCGAGGCTGAAAAGCTCGGCTCGAATGAGTTCCGCGGGTTTATTGAGGGAAGATGGAAATAGAGGTTTCATCGGTGCGTTCGCAACATTATAACACCGAAGCGCGGCCCGCACCGCAAGTCCTTTGCCTATAATCATTAAAGATGACATTTTTTTTGTGGAAAATTTGGGGGCTTTATAACAAATGTTAGCAATATTATACATTCACTCGTTTATTGAAAAAAAATGTTGAATAGAGGTATCTATTTAAGGGGGAGAGAGAGTAAAATAGCAGTTCACCCCTGCACTTAAACGAGAAAAAAAGGCACCGTGTGAGTGAGTCAAAAGGTCCTCCAGACCAGATTTCCAACGGAATCCGAAAATCTCCTCTCCCACCGAAAGTTCTTACGCGTGCGCCCAATACCCCGGTTGTCTCAGACGACGAAACGCTCATCAGGCCTTTTTCGATCGTAGCGATCGGCGCGTCCGCGGGGGGCATTGAAGCCGTTCAAGGCCTGCTGAAAAAGCTTCCCCCGGACACGGGCATGGCTTACGTTCTGATTCAGCATCTCGATCCCCATTACGAGAGTAAGCTGACGGCCATTCACTCGAAGATGACCCGCATGCGTGTTTTGGAAGCGGAAGACCGGATGCGCGTGGAGCCCAATCACTTGTACGTCATCCCGCCGAATACGTGCATGTGCATCAAGGGCGGGATCCTGAATCTTGAGCCGCGCCCCGAAGGCCAGCATCTTAATCTGCCTATCGACCTCTTCTTCACGTCGCTCGCCCACGATTGGGGGAGCCAATCCATCGCCGTCGTACTCTCGGGCACCGCATCGGACGGCTCGCGAGGAATCATGGCCGTCAAAGATGTGGGCGGCATCACCTTTGCGCAGGACGAATCGGCGCAATACGACTCGATGCCCAAGAACGCGGTGCTGACGGAGTGCGTGGATTTCGTTCTTTCGTTACCGGCCATCGCCCAAAAATTGAGCGAGATCGCCCCGCATCCTTACGTCACCCCTTCGAAAAGCGCCGTGGACAACCTTTTGTTGGAAGAGGAGTCTTTTAAGAAGATCTCGGCGATTCTTTTCAAAACCTCGGGAGTCAATTTCAGTCTGTATAAACAGGGGACCGTTCAACGTCGGATAATGAGACGCATGGCCTTGAGCAAAGTCCAGACACTCCGCGAGTATCTAGCGATCCTGGAAAACGACGCCAAAGAGCTCGAGAAACTCCGCCAGGATATTCTGATCCACGTCACCCGTTTTTTCAGGGACGCCGAAATGTTCGAGGCCTTGAAAAAGGAAATATTTCCCGCCCTCACCAAAAACAAGTTCACTAACGAGCATCCGCTTCGCATGTGGGTGGCCGGATGCTCCACGGGAGAAGAAGTCTACTCCATTGCGATCAGCCTGCTCGAATTCCTGGGGGGAGAGGCCAATAGCGTTCCCTTTCATATTTTTGGTACGGATCTGAACGAGAGCTGCGTCTATACGGCGCGGAGAGGTGTTTATTCTCCACTCATCACGGCGGATGTCTCCGAAGAGCGCCTGCGCCGTTTCTTCTTGAAAACGACCGAAGGCAAATATCAGATCATCAAGTCCATCCGGGAGCAATGCGTCTTTTCCGTCCACAACGTCGCGGCGGATCCGCCTTTTTCGAGAATGGACCTCATTAGCTGCCGCAATCTCCTGATCTATTTGGGCCCCGAGCTGCAACAGAAAGTTTTCCCCCTTTTTCATTACGCGTTGAATCCGGGCGGCTTCCTCGTGCTGGGCCAGTCTGAATCCGTCGTCGCCCACGACGATCTTTTCGCCGTTATCAATAAATCAGCCAAGCTCTTCACGAAAAAGCCCGCGAATACCCCGCAGGTTTCTTTGGCTCTTCAGAGCTCGCTTTCCGGGAGAGAGCCTCTCAAGATTCCAACGACGATCTCGAACAGATCCGAGTCGCGCACCAACGCGGAGGTCTTAAAGGAAGCAGATCACCTCATTCTCTCCAAATACGATCACGCCGGGGTCGTCGTAAATGCGAACATGGAAATCCTTCAATTTCGAGGGGATACGTCGTCTTACTTACGAAACACGCCCGGAACCCCGAGCTTCAATCTGTTGAAAATGGTCCGAGAGGGCCTGGCCGCGGAGCTGCGGCTCGCCATCGATAAAGCAAAACAGGATAAACGTCCTTTCAAAAAAACGGGCCTTCGGATGAAATACAAGACGGAATTCAAATCCGTATTCATCGAAGTGAATCCTCTGAATACTTCACCGACCGATGAGGTGCATTTTTTAATTCTCTTCGGAGAGGACGAGCCTCTCCAGGCCTCGAAAACCAATCCCGAGGCGGCTCCCCCAAAAAAAGGTGATCGGCCGACCCCTTCCCGGCTCGACGGGCTGGAAGGGGAGCGCGATTCGATAAAAGAGGAGCTCTCCTCGACGAAAATTTTCATGCAGTCCATCATCGAAGAGCGCGAAGGGGCGAACGAAGAGCTGCAAACCGCCAACGAAGAGATTCTTTCCTCGAATGAAGAGCTACAGAGCCTGAACGAGGAGCTCTACAGCTCCAACGAGGAGCTTCAGACCGCCAAAGAAGAGCTTCAGGCTTCGAACGAGGAAACCACCACCATCAATGACGAGCTGCAGCATCGAAACGAACTGCTCGTGCAGCTGAGCGACGACCTGGAAAACGTGCTCACGAGCATTTCGTTGCCCGTCGTGATCGTCGGGGGGAGACCTACGCGTCCGGCGCTTCACGCCCAAAGCCGAAAAAATATTCCGCCTTCTTCCCGCCGACATCGGCCGGTTGATCACGGACATCAAGCTACAGCTACACATTTCCCCTCTCGAAACCCTCGTTCTGGACGTCATCAAAAGCCTCTCGTCCAAAGAAATGGAAGTTCAAGACAACGAGGGTTCCTGGCACGTTCTCCAAATACGCCCCTACCGCACGAGCGATAATAAGATCGACGGGGCGGTCATCACGCTGACCGACATCAACGCCTTGAAAAAGAACGAAAAAGTACTCAAAGCCTTCGCCGATTTCAAAGGCGCCATCATCGAGACGATGCGGGAGCCGCTTCTGATCCTGGACCGCGAGTTCCGCGTCATAATCGCCAATAAAAGCTTTTACGAGACGTTTCGGGTTTCCCGGGAAAAGACCGAGGGCCAATCGCTCTTCAGCCTCGGAGACGGGCAGTGGGACATTCCGACCATCCGGAAGCTCCTTGAGACGGTCCTTCCGATGAAAACGGCATTCGACGATTACGAGGTCACCAAGGATTTCCCGGGCATCGGGCGCAAGGTCATGACGATCAGCGCGCGTACGGTCCAGGGGCAGGAGAGGGAAGAGGGGATGATCCTCCTCGTCATTTCGGACATCACCTTCCGTAAAGGCACCGAAGTAGCGCTGAGAGAAAGCAGAATAAAGCTCGAGGCTTCCAACGCCGATCTCGAGCAATTCTCCCACGTCGCTTCCCACGACCTCCAGGAGCCCCTTCGAAAGATAGTCGCCTTCGCGGAACGCTTGAAAGAGCAGGCCAAGGGGGAGGCCGGCGAATACTGCGAGAAAATTTACAAGTCGGGAATCATGATGCAGCGCGTCATCGAGGACCTTCTTCACTTCTCCAGGATCGGTTTCCAGGAAGAGACCCGTGAAGCAACCGATCTCAGCCGGATCGTGGACGACGTGGTTTCGGACTTAGAGCTTAAGATAGCGGAAACCAGAACGAAAATTGACGTGAAGAAACTGCCGGTTATTCAAGCCAACAAGTCGTTGATGCGCCATTTGTTTCAAAATATCATCTCCAATTCGATCAAATACTGCAAAAAGGACGAGGCGCCGCGGCTGAGCATAGAAGGCGCGGTGCAGGGAGACACGGCCGAGATCCGTTTCAGCGACAACGGCATCGGTTTCGACGAGACGCATCTCGATAAAATATTCAAACCCTTCCAGCGCCTGCACAGCAAGCACGATTACGAGGGAACGGGACTCGGTTTGGCCATCTGCCAGAAAATCGCTCATCAGCACGGCGGCACGATCTCCGCGAAAAGCGAGCATGGCAAGGGCTCTACTTTTATCGTGACCCTGCCGGTGAGCGGCAAACCCGGAAAAAACCAGCCGCTCGTTTAGTTTTTTTCTCGGCCTCCTGGGATAAAGTTAGATGAAATTTTCCGGCCGTAATGATATAATAACGGCGCGTTAAAGAGTTCCTCCCCGAAAGAGTCCTCCTCCGTTTCAAAACTGTCTTACTTTTGGAGTGCCTACATGGCCCAAAGCACGTCCGTTTCTGCGCCCAAGAAGGAAAAAGAACTTTCGATAGAGACGCTGCGCGGTCTCGCGATCCTTCTCGTCGTGGCGGGGTACATCGTTCAGGACGACCTCGCTCGCGCGGCAGACCCCTCCGCATTTTCTTCTTCGCTCAAATTCATTTATTATCTGTTTACGCCGATCCGCATGCCCCTTTTTACGGTCATCTCGGCTTACTTGTACGCCTCGTTCCCGGCGACACGCGCCACGTTTAAAAAACTGATCTCCGGAAAGGCGCGGAGAATCCTGATTCCTTTCGCGGTGATATCCGCCGTCCAATACGCCGTATTCAGCTTCGTTCCGGTCGACGGCCCGCAGCTTTCGCGGGAAATTTACAAAGTCTACATACTGCCCTACGAGCAGCTTTGGTTTCTTTACTCGATCTTCTGGATATTCGTTCTCGTGGGGGCCATGGATGCCGCGCGTCTCATGGAGACGCCGAAAAAATGGCTCGCGTGGCTTGTCGCGGCGCTCGTGATCCACGAGACGGTCCACATGACGAGGCTGTTCTCGATTACGGGCGTGAATTATCTTTTTCCGTTCTTTTTGATGGGGTATGGGATCAAGCGCTTTCAAAAGCAGCTTTTTTCGAGCGGGATGATTCGCGCGTATTTCTTTGTAGCGTTCGCGGCGTACGCGGTGCACGTGGTGCGTTATATCGACCCGGCGCTCACGTTGGCGCTCCCTGCGTTCGCCCACCGTCTCGTGGTGCTGGCGATCACCTTTTCGGCTGTCCCGCTCATTTTCCATTACCGCAAGAGCGTCCCTTTTTTAGCGAAGATCGGGAGCTACGCTTTCGGTATCTATCTTTTCAATAAAATCGGCTTGGTGCCGATCAAGGTCCTTTTCACGAACCTGGGAATCCGGAACGACGTCGCGGTATTTTCCGTGTACCTGCTGGGGAGCGTTTCGGCCGCTATCGGCATTCAGCTCGTTTTGGAGCGTTACGCGTTCACCCGAATGTACGTTCTCGGACTGAAAGAGCCTGCCGCCGCGTCCTCATCGGCAAAAAACCCCGCACGATGGTCCGCGCTCTCTTTTCCGAATCCGGCGACGCTGGGTCTCGTTTTTGCCGGCGTCCTGGTATCGGCGGTCGCTTTATTCGCGGGCGGCGGCGCGAGCGGTTTGGCGAGCCGTACTTCCGACATGATTTGCAAAGCGACGGGAGCGTACGGACCCATGAAAAGCGGGTGCGCTTGTAGGGTTCCCTGCCGCCATTGCAGAGGGACCCTTCCTCCGCGCACGGCATAAAAAATAGGAAAGCCATCGGAATGGTACTATAGTTCCATGGCCCTGACGAAAAAACCCCTTCCTGCGCCCGGTGGCGTGCGCGAGATGATCGCGATCGCGCTTCCGATGATCGTCTCCTACGGCTGCGACACGGTCATGATGTTCTGCGACCGCCTCCTTCTCTCCAAGCTCGGCCCCGACATGATGAACGCCGCCGTTGGCGGGGGAATCGCCGCGTTCATGATGGCGAGCTTCGGGTTCGGCCTCTTCGGCTACGGCACGGCGCTCGTCGCGCAGTATTTCGGAGCGGGCGAGAAAAGCCTCTGCCCGCGCGTGACCACGCAAAGCTTGATCGCCGCACTTCTTTTATACCCCCTCGTTCTCGCGTGCCGCCCGTTCGTGCACGTTCTTTTCCGTAAGCTCGGCGTTCCGGAATCGCAGCTGGAAGCGCAGATCGTCTTTTTCGACGTGATGACCTACGGCAGCCTCCTCGTTTTCATCCGGCAGTCGTTCGCGGCCTTCTTCTCGGGGATCGGCCGCACGGGGATGGTCATGGCCGCTTCGCTCGCCGCGATGGCCGTGAACGTGGCCGTCAGTTTCGTCCTCATCTACGGAAAATTCGGAATGCCGGCGCTCGGGATCCGCGGCGCGGCGCTCGGCGCGGTCTCCGGAAGCTTCGCCGCGATCGTGATCCTCGCGGTGGTGTACTGGGGGAAGGAACTGCGCGCGGAATTCGACACCGCCCGCTCGTTTGTGTTCGACGCCGCGGTTTTCCGGAAGCTTCTGCGCTTTGGTTCGCCCTCGGGCGCCGAGATGCTTTTCACGCTCTTGGCCGCGAACGGGTTCGTGATCGCGTTCCAGTCGCTCGGCCCTGCGGTCGCGACCGCCTCGAGCATCCTCATGAACTGGGACATGACGGCTTACATTCCTCTCATGGGGATGGAGGTGGGCGTCACGAGCCTCGTCGGCCGTTACATGGGCGCGCGGCAGCCCGAAATCGCCCATCGAGCGACGATGTCGGGCTTGAAGGTGGGTTTCGTGTACGCGTTCGTACTTTTTCTCGTTTTCGGGTTGTGCGCGGGGCCGATGGTGGGCATGTTCCGCCCGCACGGGGAGAGCGCCGTCTTTGCCGAAGCGTACCCGCTCGCCGTCACGATGCTCCGCATGGTTTCGATCTACATGTTCAGCATCGTGCTCGTCATCGTCTTCGTGGGCGCGCTCCGCGGCGCGGGCGACACGCTATGGGCCATGACCTACCACATTTCGCTCCACTGGCTCGCCGCCGCCACAATCTTCTTCGGCACGCGCTTCTTCGGCTTTTCCGCGCTTCAGGCGTGGTCCATCGTGATCGGGCTTTACATGACCTTCTCGGGGCTGGCCTGGCTGCGTTACCGGGAAGGGAAGTGGAAGACGATCCGCGTGATAGGATGAAGGCATGAGGAACCCATGAGTCTGAAAGGCGCCGAAGCGCGCCGTGAGAAAGAGGGGATGCCGGGCTGGAAGCGCCGGCTCCACGAAGTCATTTACGAGGCCGAGACGCCCGCCGGCCGCGCGTTCGATTTCTTCTCCTTCGGGCTTATTCTCGCGAGCGTACTCTGCGTGATGCTTGAAAGCGTGTCCGCGGTGCGCGAACGCTTCGGCGGCCCGCTCCGCGCGGCCGAATGGACGTTCACGATCATTTTCACCGTGGAGTACGCACTCCGACTCCTTGCCGTGAAGCACCCGGTTCGCTACGCCGGAAGTTTCTTCGGCGTGATCGATTTTCTCTCGATCGTGCCGACGTACTTAAGCCTCGGTTTGGAGGGGGCCCAGTCCCTTCTCGTCGTACGAAGCCTGCGGCTTCTGCGCATCTTCCGGGTTCTCAAGATCGCGCGCCTGAGCGTGGAAGCGGAAACGCTCTGGTCCGCCGTGAAAGCGAGCCGGCACAAAATCACCGTGTTCGTGGGAGCCGTCTTCACGATCGCGATCATCATGGGAACGCTCTTGTATGTCGTGGAGGGGGAGTCGAGCGGAGTGAACGACATCCCGACCGGGATCTACTGGGCGATCTCGACGGTTTCCACCGTGGGATACGGGGACATCGTTCCGCGGACCGGCCTTGGGAAATTCATCACGACGATCGCCATGATCATGGGCTACGGCCTCATCGCGGTGCCCACAGGCATCGTTTCCGTGGAGCTTGCGCACGCGGCGAAGCTTTCCACGAGCACGAATACGTGCCCCGCCTGCCAGAGCGTGGGCCACGACCTGGATGCCGTTTACTGCCGCTTCTGCGGAGGGAAACTTTGATAATCCGGGGCCGCGGATGAACCCCGAAGCCTCGTCTTCCGCGCTTTCGGTCATCTCGGCGATCGTCACGCCGGCGCTTCTCATTCTCGCCTGTAGCAACCTGATTACGGCCACTTCCAACCGTCTGAGTCGTCTTTTAGACCGCGTCCGCGAGCTCATGCAGGACGCCGAAGCTCTCCCCGGCGATACGGCGGAGTGCACGGAGAAGACCGAGCTTTTGCTCCTCCTGCTCCGAAAAACAGCCGTGCGCACGCTCCTTATTCAGCGGGCGCTGGCCGCGCTCTATGCGTGTCTCGGCTGCCTGATCCTCACGAGCGTGGTCATCGGCGTGGGCGCGGCGATCGGCCGCCAGGAACCGGCCCTCATCATGCTCGCGATTTTCGTCTCGGTCGCGTTTCTATTTTATGCGAGCGCGCTCCTCATCCGGGAGTCGCGGATCGCGCTCGCGGCGGTGAACGCGGAAATGGATTACGTGCGGAAGCTGATCGGGTAGGGGAAAGCGGGGACGTTCTTTTAAGGCGTCTTTTCGTTTTCTGTGATGATCTTCGTGATGTCCGGCGTGTGCGTGTCGATCTTGCCTTGCCTCAATTCTTCCTTCGTTTTCTCCGCGAGTAGCCCGTACTTTTTCTGAATCCGCGCCAAATCCTCGTCGGTCCGCTTCTCGATATCCATCATCTCGTTGTGCGCGCCGTGCGTGGCGCGGATGATCTCGTCCAATTTGAGCTGAATCGCGACCGTGTGCCGGTTGTTGCTGTTCTGGATGATGAAGAGCATCGCGATGGTGATCACCGCCGCCGTGGTGTTGATGATGAGCTGCCACGTGTCGTTGAAATGAAGCGCCGGTCCCAGAAAGGCCCACCCGATGATGATGACGAACGCGAAAAAACAGGCGAGCGGATGAGCCGCTTTATTGGAGATCCACTTGGCGATGCCGGAGAAAAAAGCCTGTTTCATCACCATGGAGTGACGATTTTCTTCCAGAACTCTTCTTGTGTCGCGACTGAAAGGTCAGGCATGCGTTTATCCGTGATGAGTTGGCGAGCGTCCAAGGGAGCGGAAGCGCTATTTTAGCACGAGAAGCCCATTTTCCGGAAGCGGATCGGATGATTTTGACTTCGCCCACCCCGTAGCCTAGAATGTCCCCATGCAGGCATCCGGGAACGGCACGAATCTTCTTTCCTCCTTCTCGCTAGGCCCCCTATTACTTAAAAACCGCATGGTCATGGCGCCGCTCACGCGCTGCCGCGCCGATGCCGTGACGCGCGTTCCCACGCCGATGATGGCCACTTACTACGAACAGCGCGCCTCCGCCGGGCTCATCATTTCCGAAGCGACGGTCGTGACGGGAAAGGGCGTCGGGTATCCCGCGACGCCGGGCATTTACAGCCCCGAGCAGATTGCCGCGTGGAAAACGATCACGGACGCCGTGCACGCCCAAGGCGGCCGGATGTTCCTCCAGCTCTGGCACTGCGGCCGCGCCTCGCATTCGTCTTTCCTCGGCGGTGAGCTTCCGGTTTCCTCATCCGCCGTCCCGATTCCCGGCGAGCTCTACACCCCGACCGGTATGCAGCCCTACGAAACCCCGCGCCCGCTCGAGGCGAACGAGATCCCTGGAATCGTCGCTCTTTACGCTGAAGGCGCGAAGAACGCAAAAGCCGCCGGCTTCGACGGCGTGGAAATTCACGGAGCCAACGGCTATTTAATCGACCAATTCCTGCGGGACGGAGTCAATAAGCGCACCGACGCCTACGGCGGCTCGATCGAAAACCGCGCCCGCTTCCTCTTCGAGGTCGTCGAGGCCGTGATCAAGGTATGGGGCAAAGACCGCGTCGGCCTGCGCCTCTCGCCCAGCACGTCGTTCAACGCCATGAGCGACTCCGACCCCGCCAAGCTCTTCGCCTGGGTCGCCGAAAAACTGAGCACCTCCGGCCTCGCCTACCTCCACTGCACCGAAGGCGACGAAAGCGACCTCCGCCACGGCGGCCAGATCGTCGACCTCCTCCCGATCCGCAAAGCCTTCATAGGCACGCTCCTCGTCTGTGGCGGCTACGACCAGGCCAAAGGGGAAGCGGCCTTGAAGAATGGCAGGGCCGATCTCGTGGTATTCGGAAAGCTCTTCATCGCGAACCCCGACTTGCCGGAGAGATTTAAGGACGGGAAGGCATTGAATGCTTGGGATGAGACCACCTTCTACTCCCCGGGGGAGAAGGGGTATGTTGACTATCCGACGCTCGGTCAGGCGCAAAACGTTCGGATTTAACGTGTCCCCTTGGGACCTCGTCCGGGATGTGTCTTTTTATGGTCCGGTTCGGCAAATAATCTAAGAGGGAGAATATTGAATGCAGTGGATCGCCCCATCAAAAAAAGATGAAGGCCAGGCAACGCTTGAGAAGAAGTTGTGGGATGCGGCGGATCAGCTGAGGGCTAATTCAGGACTGACGGCGGCGCAGTATTCCCAGCCGGTGCTGGGGCTTATTTTTTTAAGATTCGCGGATAATCGGTTTCAAGCGTTAAAGAGTAAACTTGAAAAGTCATCTGCATCCTCTCGGCGCGGGTCTCTGGTCAATGATGCAGCGTCCTATCATGCCGAAGGTATTCTTTTTCTTGCTCCCGAAGCCCGCTTTGAAGAGCTTCTCAATTGGCCAGAGGGCGGGAAGAAAGGCAAGACCATCGGCCAAGGCGTCAATGATGCCATGCGCGCAATCGAGCGCGATAATCCCCAGCTGGCGGGTGTGCTCCCCAAGACTTATCAAATATTTGACGCCCGTACGCTCAAAGAGCTGATCAAGCACATCTCCATTATTCCCACCAATCTCGAAGGCGATGCCTTCGGTAAAATCTACGAATACTTCCTTGCCGAATTTGCCATGACCGAAGGGCAGGGTGGCGGAGAGTTTTACACGCCCACTTCTATTGTTCGTCTGATGGTAGAAATCCTCGAGCCATTCCACGGCCTTGTGCTCGACCCGGCTTGCGGGTCGGGCGGTATGTTCGTGCAGAGCGCTCGTTTTGTGCAAGAGCACAATAAAAAGGCCGCGGATGAGCTGCGTATCCATGGCGTCGAAAAGACCGACGATACCGGCCGCCTCTGCCGTATGAACCTTGCCGTTCACGGCCTTGAGGGAAATATTGCGCACGGCGGACAGGTCAATAGTTACTACGACGATCCGCATGAGGCCACCGGGAAGTTTGATTTTGTGCTCGCCAATCCGCCGTTTAATGTAAACGCCGTGGATAAAGACCGGTTGAAAGATTCTGTAGGCCCGGGCCGCCGCTATCCGTTTGGCCTACCCAATACCGATAACGGCAACTATCTTTGGATACAACTTTTTTACTCATCGCTCAATAAAAAAGGACGCGCGGCATTTGTCATGGCCAATTCGGCCGCGGACGCCCGCTCTTCCGAGCTCGAGCTTCGTAAAAAGCTTATTCAAGATCACTCGGCGGATGCCATCGTGGCTGTAGGGCCGAATATGTTTTATACCGTGACGCTCCCCTGCACGCTCTGGTTTTTGGATCGAGGCAAGAGCAAAACGGATCGCTCGGATAAAGTCCTTTTTTTGGACGCAAGACATGTCTATCGGCAGATCGACCGCGCGCATCGGGACTGGGCAGAGGAGCAGATCGGTTTTCTTGCGAATGTCGTGCGGCTTTATCGCGGTGAAGAGGTGGATGTCACCTTGGGTGGGGAAGAAGCCCGGAAGAAGCTCATCGAGGTCTTCGGCAAAAAATCAAAGTACAAAGATGTGCTGGGTTTATGCAAAGCCGCCACACTTAAAGAAATCGAAGCGCAGGGTTGGAGCTTGAATCCCGGGCGTTACGTCGGCGTTGCTCCCGGCGAAGAAACGAGCGATGAAGATTTTAAAGAAAAGCTGACGACGCTAAATAAAGAGCTAGAAACTCTCAACGCGCAAGCGCGCACCCTCGAAAAAACCATCGCTCGCAACGTGACGGAGATCCTGGAAGTATGAGTACTCCCGACGACATCAACCCACCCGGTAAGGGGCAGTTTCTCGTCTATCCCACCGAAGACGGGCAGACGAAGATTGAAGTCCGGTTGGAAAACGAAACCGTTTGGCTGACACAGCAACACATGTCCGAGCTTTTTCAGGTGGGCGTTTCGACTATTAACTACCATCTCAAAGAGATCTTCGATAGCGGCGAATTGACACCGGAGGCAACTATTCGAAATTATCGAATAGTTCGCAAGGAAGGGACCCGCGAAGTAGCTCGCTCACTCGATTTCTACAACCTTGACGCCATTATCTCCGTCGGCTACCGCGTCAAAAGCACCGTCGCCACGCGCTTTCGCATCTGGGCCACGCAAAAACTCCGTGAGTTTATCGTCAAAGGCTTTGTCCTCGATGACGAACGCTTGAAAAACCCCGATCAACCTTTCGATTACTTTGATGAGCTGCTCCGGCGGATTCAGGACATCCGCACGTCCGAGCGGCGCTTTTACCAAAAGATCACCGATATCTATGCCACCAGCATCGATTATGACCCTACTCAGCCGGTTAGCATCGAGTTTTTCCAGACCGTGCAAAATAAAATGCACTGGGCCATTACCGGACAAACGGCCGCGGAAATCATTCACTCCCGCGCCAATAGCGCCAAGTCCAACATGGGCCTGACCAACTGGCGCGGCGCGAAGGTGCGCAAAGAGGACGTCTCCATCGCCAAAAACTATCTCAATGAGGCTGAATTGGCCGCCCTCAATAACCTCGCCGAGCAATACCTCCTCTTTGCCGAAGGCCAGGCCCTGCGCCGCGTGCCGATGCACATGCGCGACTGGATCACGAAGCTCAACGCCTTTCTGACGGTCAACGACCGCAATATCCTGACCCATGCGGGGAAGATTTCCCATCAACTCGCCAAGGAGCTGTCCGAGACGGAATATAAAAAATTCAATCTCAAGCGCATCCAGCAGAGCGACCGATCCGGTGGAGATTTTGAGAAGGCGATTAAACAATTGCCAAGTCCGCCCAAGCGGAAGAAAAACAAGAAGAAGTGAATCGCCGTGGAAATCCTCCAAGCATGATAAATCAAACCCAAAGCCATCGTCCGCAATGTGGTCAAGATTCTAAAGGCATGACGATGTTAGAGAAATCCCCAGTCTCAGATGTTTGCACAATCATTACTCGCGGCATTTCACCTGCTTACGATGATACAGGGATTCCAGTGTTGAGCCAGAAATGTGTGCGTGAGAACCAAGTAATTTTAGAGGCAGCGAGATTCACTAACCCAGAGATGAAAAAAATTCCAGCAGATAAATTGCTCCGATTGCACGATGTTTTAGTTAATTCAACCGGTGTTGGTACATTGGGACGTGTTGCTCAGGTCAACCGTCTTGATGGCGATACAACGGTGGATTCACACGTCACCATTGTTCGTCCTGATCCCAAAAAAATTGACCCTCGGTTCTTCGGCTATTCGATGGTTCTTAATCAACCTAAAATTGAGTCTATGGGTGAAGGCGCGACGGGGCAAACCGAGTTGTCTCGTGCGCGATTGGGGCAGGAAATTCTTATCCCACGTCCTCCACTGCTGATACAACGGCAGATTGCGGACATCCTATCAGCCTACGACGATCTGATCGAAAATAATTTGAAGTGTATCAAAATTCTCGAAGAAATGGCCCGCTCGCTTTATCGGGAATGGTTTGTCTATTTTCGTTTTCCTGGTTATGAAAAAGTAAAATTTGTTGATTCTCCCCTTGGAAGAATTCCTCAGGGGTGGGAGGTGAAGAAGCTCGGAGATATTGCTGATATAAGTTGGGGCGACACATCAACGACGAAGGCTTCATATATGGAGGAGGGATACCCCGCTTATAGCGCATCCGGCTTGGACGGGAAACTGGATCATTATGATTTTGACCGCATAGGAATCGTACTGAGTGCGATTGGTGCACAATGCGGCAGAACGTGGCTCGCTCGGGATAAGTGGTCCTGCATCAAGAACACGATTAAATTTTGGTCAAAGGACGACTGCGCCAGCACCGAGTTCTTGTTTATCGCAACGGAAGGTCAAGATTTCTGGCCGCGCCGAGGGGCTGCTCAGCCGTTTATTTCTCAGGGCGATGCGGAGAGAAAAGATATTTTGATTCCCGATCTTTTCACAATGAACAGGTTTACTAAATTTGTAGAGAATGTTTCGGTGCAGAACGCAATCATGGAGACCCAAGTTCAAAACCTTCGCCGGACGCGCGATCTGCTTTTGCCCCGGCTATTGTCGGGCAGCCTTGAGCTGAATACATGAGTCTCGATCTTGCTACAATTTTGCCGAACGTTAGTCATTCGCTTGAAAGTACCGGGTTTCTTTTTGGGTCAGGTACTTCTGTGGAGGCTGGCTATCCAGTAATGTCTGGCTTGACTCGAAAAGTTGTTGGGGCGCTAATTCTTGACGAGAGGAAAGTGTTGGATGAAGTGCTTTCCGTTGCTGGTGTCGCCTACAGTGACACTGATGCCAAACCAAACATCGAGGAATTGTCCGACTTTGTCATTGCCCACGCAATTAATTCGCACGACGCAAGATGCACCACTCTTGAAAGCAAGTTTAGAGAGTTGATTGTAAAGGAAATTCTTTCGGTTGAAAATCCAAATATTGAAAACCACGTTCAATTTTTCTGTGCTCTAAAAAAACGGACCTTCGGACGTCCATGCACCGTATGGATTTTTACAACTAACTACGACCTGCTTTTTGAGATGGGAGCGGCGAAAGCTGGTGTGTTAATTGAAAATGGATTCTCGGGAAGCACGGAGCGTTTTTTCAATCCCGGGCAATTCAGAGCGACGTCTGGTGAGGTTCTGGGGAGCCGTTTTACTCCAAACAATCAACTCACGGTGAAGCTGGTTAAGCTCCACGGATCTATTTCGTGGACGAATGAAGCGGGGCATCTCTTCGAGCGACATCCCGATGCGCTTACCGGAGCGGCAAGTCGCATCATGGTTCTGCCTCGCCGAGGAAAGGTCATGGACACACTTGTTCCTCCTTACGAGACGTTATTTGGCTACACGAGTCGAGTGCTTGGCGTAGCATGTAAATATCTTCTTTCTTGTGGATTCAGTTTTGGAGATGAGCACATAAACCAACATCTCATTTTACCCGCTTTGCAGTCTGGGCGAGCTCGTCTTTTTACGTTGAACGAGTTCGAGCCATCAGGAATGGAAGATTTTAAAAAACTACCGACGTTTGAGGGCGGTTATTCAAATGAGCTTTACTTGGGCGGGAAGGTGGTGACACCCGGGACAGACTTTTGGAAATTCAGCCAGTTCGTGAAACTTTTTTAACTGGGAGAATTTATGAGTGACTATCAAATTGGAAGAGTTATAGCGGTAACGGGCGACGAGATCTTTGTATCGTTGCTTGATCATGAGCAGTCAAGTGGTTTGGAGTTTGGTGTACCCGATTCAATGACTGTCCATCTTCCGAGCGCAACAGGGCCCATGCCCGTACTGATTGGCCAGCCAGGAACATTTGTGAGCATTGCATTGCCCGCGGGAAAGCTTCTGTGTATGGTGACAGGTGTTGAATTGCGTGAGGCGAAGATTTTGGGGTCGGAACTTCGCGAAGCAGAGTCTGAAGGTTCGTTGATACTTGATCGTGCTACTCGAGGTTTGACGACGATACCAGTTGGAACAACCGATGCGGCAGGTAAGTTTGAGCGTGGTACGGACGTGCTTCCGACGGTCAATGCGCCCGTTTTTGCCGTAACGGCCGAACTAATTGACAAAGTATATTCAAGTTATGCAGAGGGAGACTTTACGATTGGGATGCTGTCGCTGCTCCCCACCCAGCAAGCTAAAATAAATCTTGATGCTTTCCTGACACGTCATGCCGCTATTCTTGGTCAGACTGGGGGCGGCAAGTCTTGGACTGTCGCATCACTGATTCAGAAAATGTGTAGATTTCAGCAGGCCACTATTGTCTTGTTTGACTTGCATGGAGAATACGCCACTACCTTTGGAGCTTCTGCCGATGTAATTTCGGCGACGGATTTGGAATTACCATATTGGCTGATGAATTCTGAAGAACTACTTGGCCTTATGGTTGATAGAAGCGAGTCAGCGGCACCGAACCAAATCGCGAAGTTCAAGGAAATTCTGCAGGCCGCGAAGGAATCTCACCCAGAAAATGCGGCACTCGGAATTAAGAAAATTACGATTGATACACCAGTATTTTTTGACTTCGACGCTATATTGAGCGAGTTTCAGCGTCTTGACACAGAAATGGTTTCTGGTCAGCAGAAACCGAAGCTGGGACCGCTCTTCGGTGATTTTACGCGCTTGCTAATGAGGATTAATTCCCGCCTAAATGATAGACGCTACGATCTTATTTTTCACCCAAAAACGTATAATACCAGCGCTTCGATGGAGGATTTATTTCGCCGGTTGCTTAGCGAAAAGAAAGGTGACCGAAAAAAAGTTGTGGTTGTCGATTTGAGTCCAGTACCTTTCGATGTTCGTGGTTCAGTTATTTCGCTCATCTTACGCTGCCTGTTTGACTTCGCCTATTGGCATAGGCGTGTCAATTCAACACGATTTCCAATAGCTGTATTTGCTGACGAGGCGCACATTTATCTTCGTGATGGTGATACGGCTTCGGATGCTGCGAAACAATCCGCTGAACGCATTGCGAAAGAAGGTCGAAAATACGGCATTAGTTTAACGGTTATTAGTCAGCGGCCGAGAGAAGTTTCAGCTACTATTTTGTCGCAGTGTAATAGTTTCCTTTGCTTGAGGATTTCCAATCCCGACGATCAATCTTATGTCAGAAATTTATTGCCTGATTCGGTTCGAGGTATCGTTAGCATGTTCTCGACCCTCCGCCGTGGTGAAGGCATCTTATTGGGAGATTCAGTGATGATGCCAACTCGTATCAGAATTGATGCTCCGAGTCCTGCCCCGGTGAGTGATGATGCATCATTTTACAAGGCGTGGAACGAAGCGCCCAAAGATATTGATTTTGCTAAGGTGCTAAAGGCGTGGAGAGACCAAGAGGTCACTCCTTAATTTATGCCCCACCCTTATACGGAAGATCAGCTCGTTGAACAACCCGCCATAGAGCTTTTCTCAAACCTGGGTTGGAAAACTATTTCAGCGATGGAAGAAGTTTTTGGTGCAGAAGGAACTTTGGGCCGCGAAACTCCCGGCGAAGCAGTCCTGCTCTCCCATTTGCGGCCCGTTCTTGAAAAGTTAAATCGCTCTATTTCCCCTCAAGCCCTCGAAATCGCTATCGACCTATTGATACGAGATCGCTCTGCAATGGACATCACCTCCGCTAATCGCGAGGTCTACGAGCTTATCAAGGGCGGAGTATCCGTCTCTGTCCCAGACCATGAGCGTGGTGGCCAGAAAGAGGAGCGTGTTCGTGTCGTGGATTGGGAGAATCCAACCGCAAACGACTTCCTCGCAGTGCGACAAATCACTTTTACCGGGGTCCTTTACACTTGCCGTCCGGATATCGTGGGATACGTAAACGGGCTCCCGTGGGTAGTGATAGAGCTTAAGAAGCCAGGTGTTCCCGCCAGACAAGCCTTTGACGACAACCTTACAAGTTACAAACACATTCAAAACGGGATCCCTCAGCTTTTTTGGTACAACGCGCTTCTGGTTGCTTCCAACGGCACAGAGAGTCGGGTAGGGTCCATCACGGCAGACTGGGATCGATTCTTTGAGTGGAAGCGTATCGAGCGGGAGGATGAGCCGCGCACCATTTCTCTTGAAACCGTTCTTCGAGGCACCTGCGACAAATCCCGACTTCTGGATCTCGCCGAAAACTTTACACTTTTCTCTGAGCACAGGGCCGGATTGGTCAAGATACTTGGCCAGAACCATCAGTATTTGGGCGTCAATAACACTATCCAAGCGACGCTTAAGGCTCGCCAGGGCGGTCATGGGCGCGGTGGTGTGTTCTGGCAGACTCAAGGGAGCGGGAAGAGCTTCTCGATGGTTTTTTATGCCCAGAAGATCTTGCGACGGATTCCTGGTAACTGGACTTTTGTCGTCGTCACGGATCGGGTGGAGTTGGATGACCAGATTGCCAAGACGTTTGCCGCCTGCGGCGCGGTATCCGATGCCAACGAATGCCATGCGGCAAGCGGCGCGGACCTGCGGCGACTGCTCAAAGAGAACCACCGATACGTTTTTACGCTAATTCATAAATTTCAAACTGCCGAGGAGCTGTGTGATCGACCCGATGTCATCGTTCTCACAGATGAGGCACATCGTAGTCAATATGACACGATGGCGATGAATATGCGAAAGGCCTTGCCCAAGGCGCTGTTTCTCGCGTTCACAGGCACGCCTCTTATTGCGGGTGAAGAAAGAACCAAGGAAGTCTTTGGTGACTATGTTTCCATCTATGATTTTCAACAGTCGGTCGAGGATGGGGCGACGGTACCGCTTTATTATGAAAACCGCACACCCGAGCTTCGGCTTGAAAATCCACGACTTAATGATGATATTTATGAGCTGATCGAAAAGGCTGATCTAAACGAGGCCCAAGAAAACCGGCTTGAGAGAGAACTCGGACGCCAGTATCACATCATCACGCGTGACGATCGGTTGGAAACCATTGCGAAGGATATCGTCCGGCATTTCCTAGGACGCGGGTTTGTCGGAAAGGCGATGGTTGTATCGATTGATAAAGCCACGGCCGCGAGAATGTATGCCAAGGTCAAAAAGAATTGGAACGAGGAAAAAGTACGCGTAGAGAAGGAACTGAAACAGTTCGCATCAGCAGCCCCTGATTTAAACCCTGAAAAAATACGAGAGCTTCAAGGCCGATATAAGATCATCATCGAAACGGATATGGCTTTGGTTGTCTCACCGGGACAGAACGAGATCGAAGATATGAAGGAATTAGGCATCGATATCGTCCCGCATCGGGAGCGCATGCAACGAGAGAAGCTCGATGAGAAGTTTAAAGATACGAGTGATCCGCTCCGCCTCGTGTTTGTTTGCGCGATGTGGCTTACAGGATTTGACGCGCCGAGCTGCTCAACCATTTATCTCGATAAGCCCATGCGCAATCATACACTGATGCAGACCATCGCACGCGCCAATCGCGTGTTTCCAGGGAAGTATAATGGCTTGATCGTGGACTATGCGAATGTGTTTGCTTCACTGGAAAGGGCTCTTGCGATCTATGGGCAGGGCAAAGGCGGCGAGAATCCCGTAGAAGACAAGAGTAAGCTTGTGGCCGAGCTTCGCTCCGCCGTAGCCGCTGTGAGCACCTACTGCAAAAATTACGGGGTCGATCCGGATGCCATCGAAAAGACTCCGGCGACATCGCTAGATCGGTTGATCATTCTCGAGCATGCCGTCGAAAGCCTGGTTTCTCCAGAGACCGTCCGCAACGACTATCTGAACCTTGAGAGATACGCGCGTACTCTGTTTCAAGCCGTGAAACCGGATCCGGTGGCTTACGAGCACGCTTCTAAAATCTACCTTTTTAGGATTATCGCGGACATGATCCGTGAGTTTACGGGGACTGGCGGCCCGGTTGATATTTCCGGAGTCATGGGGCAGATCACCGGGCTTTTAGATGATTCGATAGCCGCTCAAGGTTTTATTATTCCTAAAACTCGAGGTTCAAAGGAATCTTCGGTCATTGATCTGAGTCAAATAGACTTCGAAGCGTTGGCTAAAAAGTTTAAAGCTTCAAAATCTAGAAATATTGAGCTTGAGCGATTAAAAGCCGCTATCCGATTCCAGTTGGAGCAGATGATACGACTCAATAAACACCGTGTGGATTTTCTAGAAAAATTTGAAGAGCTTATCGATTCGTATAATGCAGGCAGTCGAAATATTGACGAGTTATTTCGAGAGCTCTTGCGATTTAGCAAAGATCTGAGCGATGAGCAGAAGAGGCATGTTCGCGAGAATCTTTCGGAGGAGGAGCTGGTTATATTTGATATTTTGACCCGCCCCGAGCCCAAGTTATCCGATGCCGAGAAAAATGAGGTTAAAAAGGTAGCTTGTCAGCTAATGGAGCGCATCAAAGGCCTGCTCGTAATTGGCTGGAAACAGACCGTTCAGTCGCGCGCTCGTATCAAAGTCGAAATTCAAAAAACTTTAGATGCGGGTTTGCCCAATCGGGCCTACCCCAAAGAAATTTATGATCGTAAATGCTCAGCTGTATTTGAGCATGTTTATGAAAATTATTACGGGGAAGGGCAGAGTGTTTTTAATCACGCGCAAGCCTTCACAGACCGGACGACGTCCCAAACTTCTAAAAAGGGAACAGTTAAATCTGGAAGGGAAGAATGACCCCCGAACTCGGTAAAGTCCTTATGATCGTCGCCGGAATCGTGTTTCTGGTAGGAGCGGCCGCGGCGTTCGGTTTATTGCCGTGGGTGGGGCGCTTGCCGGGGGATATTTCGGTGCGGAAGGGGAACTTCTCGTTTTACTTTCCGGTCGTTACTTGCCTTGTCGTCAGTATCCTTCTGACAATCCTTTTAAAACTCTTCCGGAAATAGAAGTTCAACCTAAGGGAGGTTCCATGAAGCCGTTCCTGAAAGCGATGATGGGTTTCGTGGTGGCGGTTCCTTTCGTCGCGGGTTTTATCGGCAACGCTTATGCGGAGCATCCGCAAGCGGCGAAGTTCGAGCCGCCGGACGGGAAGACGCTCCTCGTCGTGGGGCAAGACAACGCCACCATCGAGAGCTATCTCAAGGAGAGCGGCCGCCCGGTGCCCGCCGGGTTCATGCTTTATACGAACATTACGGAATTCGAGGGCTTGGACGCGCCCTCGCGCGATTACGGCTCGGGCACGATGTTCGCCGATGCGCTTTTCGACAAATACCCGGGCACCGTCCTCCAGCTCGGCCTCTACATGGTCGATTCGCTCGCCGACACGGCGAAAGGCAAGAACGACGCCGCGATCGACCATTTCGCCGCCTGGTGCAAGAAGAAGCGCGTGCCGACGTTCCTGCGCATCGGATACGAGTTCGACGGCTCGCACAATCATCACGACCCGGAAGAATACAAGGCCGCCTACCGCCATCTCGTCGACCGCCTCCGCGCCGCCGGCGTCGACAATGTCGCGTACGTCTGGCACGCGCACGCGCACGTCGTTAATTCACCCATCGAGAAATGGTATCCTGGCGACGATTACGTCGATTGGGTCGGCATCAGTTATTTTTCCCAGCACCAGGGCGTGATGAAGCCCGCCGTCGCGTTCGCGAAGGCGAAGGGGAAGCCGCTCATGATCGGCGAAGCGACGCCGCAGGGCCAGCGCACGTCCTCGGGCGAGGCGGCGTGGAAAGCGTGGTACAAGCGCTTTTTCGCGTTCGTCGAAGCCAACGACGTGAAGATGGTGAGCTACATCAATTCGAATTGGGAGGCCCAGCCCATGTGGATCGGGCAGAATTGGGGCGACGCGCGCGTCCAGGCGAACGCCTTTGTGAAGAACGCCTGGGCCGCCGAAACGTCGAAAGACCGTTATCTGCACGCAGCCGACCGCTAGGAACATTAAACCAATCCTCTCCGGCAACAACATGCCTCCCCATGCCTAAACTAATCGGGATCCTTTCCATCGCCTGGGGCCTGCTTTGGGCTGTGAAGCCGGAATTTCTTCGGGGGAGGTTGCTTTTTAAGGCGCACTGGTATATGTTTTGGACCCTTTTGGCGACGATCATCTATCCGCTCATTCATCTGTACGGTAAGGAGATCGGGGTGCAGGGGGTACTTTTGACTGTGGCCGTATTCTGGGCGGGGATGGGGATTTTGAAGAAGAAACTAAGCGACGCGCTTCGGTTTGTTCCGCTCGAGGCGTTCCGGGCAGCGGGCGTGTTTCACGTCGTGGCCGGGACCGCGCTTGGGTGGTGGCCCAAGCATTAACGTCCGCTTTTTGAGTCGTCGTCCCGAACGCCGTTGCTCTTAGCCGTGTAATTACCGAAAATCGGATTCCGGTTCCGTGGGTACCAGATTGATTGTGACCGTGTAAGTGGATCCGTCCGGCCGCTTGAATTTTTGAGTGATGCTGACCACTTCTCCAGCGTCGTTTAACCCATAAACCGGGGATCCGGAAGGGGTATCCGACGGGTCGACGGGTTGTGGCGCCGGTTTGTCCTTATCCGACTCAGCTTCGACTTCACTCGCTTGAGTGCCATCCGTAGGGGCGAGGACGCTTTCTGAGGGCTGAGCACCTGAAGTGGATTTATTTTGTGCCGATAAGTCGCCCAACATTGTTTTCTGATCCACTGCCGATTGATTATCTTGCGGATTTCCAATCGGGATCACTTTCGACGGCTCTCGGTTAGATATTTCCTCAGCAAACGCACTTGTCGAAAGGAATAAAATCGCTAAAAGGTATAAACAATTTTCATGTGGGCTCCTCGCATCTATATTCAGAAGTTTACCTAATAAGAAGAAAAATACAAGACCCGCGCTTACCCTATGATGCGCGGTCCAGTTTTCCGGTCGTTACGCCGCGTCCTATACGGGCGAGCGGCTGGGGTTCCGTTCGACGTGCCCGCGGGCTGGAGCACGGATGGAGAGATCGGTTTTACCATTTTCGGCTCTGGGAGGAGTGCTCCTCCGTTTAAATCTCTGTGGCATTTATATTTTTCGGTGGCTAAAATAGGGGAGTGTTAGCAATCTTCGAGGCCATAACGTACAAAATCAAGCTCCTGACCGGCTATCGTTTCGATCATTGGGCTCGCCTGGTGATGTATGACGAATGTGCGGTTCTCCTCGAACAGATCGACAGTCCCTCGCTAGACGTTTTGGAGATCTCGGGCGACATCCGCCGGTTCATCCGCGGGGTCCGTTTCAAATCGTACTCCCAGCTAGACTATCCTGCGTTCGATGTTTGCAAGGACAGGCCGGACCGGACCTACGATCTGGTGATTGTCGACCAGGTTTTCGAGCACCTGACTCACCCGCACGCCGCCGGAAAGAACGTCCATTCCATGCTCAAGCCCGGCGGACATTTCCTGATCATGACGCCCTTCATGATCAGGATCCACGAGTGCCCCATCGACTGTAGCCGATGGACGCCGCTCGGCATGCGTTATTTTCTTTCGGAATGCGGTTTTCCCTTCGAGGAGGTACGGTCGTTCGCGTGGGGCAACCGGGCATGTGTGCGCGCCAACATGGACTCGTGGAAGGTGTTCGGCTGGGGTTTTTTCAAACCGCTCATAAATGAGCCGGATTTTCCCGTTTGCGTCTGGGCGCTCGCCAAAAAATAAAAACGCCGCTCAAAGTCTGCGAAAAAAGCTCTCCGCGCCGGCCTCAGAACAAACCTTCGATCGCGAGACGAAGCTCTGCCTCCATTTTTGCGCGGTCGCGCGCTTGTGGAAAAAAAAAGCGCTCGGCGTTACGGCTCGACCGCGCCTTGCGGAGAAGTTTTTCTGAAAATTGCCACGGCATCGAAATAGCTTCCGATTCGGCGAGAATCTCGTCGAAAAGGCGGTTGTCGATTTCTTTCGAGATCATCTGCCACTGACGCCAAAGCTTCAGCGGGTGGCGAGTAATCCGCCCGCGCAGCATGACCAGTGGTTTCCGCATGTACCAGAAAGCGGTCGCGACGGTGCTGGGGCCTCCGACGACGCCGACTGACGAGCATGCCAGCGCCTCGAGCAGTTGATCGTGAGATTTCACCATGGACAGACGGGGCTCGGCGGCGACGATTCGCTCGAAGCGCTGGAGCCATTCGATGGGCATGTGAGGATGGAGCGACACGTAGCCCCGCCGGCCGGCAGGAAGACGCTTGAGAATAGCGGTCAGAACGCCCTGGTGGTTCCAGTTTTTGAACCAGGTCGAGCCGAAAAAGACTGCCCCGGGATCGGGGGCTTTATCCGGGATATCGAGAAAGAGTGGCAGTCCCCAGGCGCGGACTTTTTCGCGAGGCACCCCCGCGCGCAAAAGTTGGCTTTCCTCCGCCACGCATGAAGCCAGGACGACGTCGAAGTGCTCGGAAAGGCATCGGGCCCGGCCGCCCCCCAAAAAATTTTTGAAGCTCGCGCCGTGCGGAACCAGCACCTGTTTTCCACGGAGCCGCCGGCTCAACTCGGGATAGGTTTCGCAAAAAAACCAGACGGCGTCCTGGGAGTCGTGCTCGAGGACGCCGGGACCGATTTCTTTGACGTCGAGGCCGGTGATTCCGCGTGGATGGATCATCGAACGGATCCATCGTGCGCCGAAAACCGACTGCACGAAACGCAGATGCCCTTCCTGCGCGGGATGCGCGACGAAGCAGTTCGCTTTCATCCCCTGAAGGTCTCCCGTGCGGAAGCGAGGTCCTCGGGAAAGTCGATTTCAATGCAGGGAAATTCGGTCACGTCGCACGCGTCAACGCGCATTCCGCGCTCGATCGCATATTCGACGCCCCTTTCGAAATAATCCGCGGGGTTGCACAACCGAAGACCTTCTTTCAGTCGCCCTATGTCGGCGCGAAGCACGAGGTTCACGCCCAGGGCCTCGCCTTCGCTCATGACCGTCGTCTTGGACAGCGACACGACCCGGCCCGAGCCGTCCGTCCGGTACTTTACTTCCTCGTCGCCGCATGCCCTGCGGTGGACCGCCACGCAACTAAAAGGGCTGCCGGCGACGGCCTCGGCAACGCGCGGGTCGAAAACGACGTCGCCGTTGACCCATAGGACGCCTTCGGATTCGCCTGCGGCTTCCAATCCTAAAAGAAGGCTCGGGGCGGTGTTCGTGACCGCGTATTCAGCGTTTTCCACGAACGCGAGATCTGGGCGGCCGTTCATGATCTTCTCTTTTTGATGACCGACCACGACGAAGACGGGCCCGAGCTTTCTGAGTATGCCGAGCTGCCGGTCGAGGATGGTCACGGGATCCGGGCCGCCGGTTAATTCCAGCAGGCATTTCGGGCCGGCGGAGCTCATGCGGTTACCGAGTCCGGCGTTCAATAAGACGATTTTCATGCGGTTTTATCGAGTCTAAAGGCCTTGCGGAAAGACGAAGGAAAGATGCGCCGGTAAAAATAGCCCGAGGATTCGGCGAGCATCGGCCCGAACGTCCGCGCCACTAGTTTGTAGGTCCATGGTCTTCCGCCATACTGGGGATTCCCAAGGCGCTTTGCCACCGCAAACCCGCGCGCAGCCTCGCGCTTTTTCCCCATAAGAAAAAGTTTTGCGCCGCTCCTCCAGGACGCCTCAGACAAGTCGGCCAGGTACTTCTCCGGCAGGATTCCCGCCAAATCGTTCACGGCGACGACCTTGGAAGCTAGGCACGCGGCATAGTTTTTGATGCTGTGACTGTCCGGCCTGGATCGGGCCACCACGAGCGACTCCGGAACGATCGCGTAACGCGCTCCCGCGGCTAGAAACCGGAGATGAAAATCAAAATCCTCCACCAGGGGCAAGGTTTCCCAGGTTTTATAACCGCCGATCTCGATCGCTTTAGAGCGTCGGATCGTGGTGGCTACCGGCCGGATGACGGGGCCCCCTTTAATGCAAATCGTTACCAGATCAGGGTCGTCGACGAGCGCCCGCAGTCCCGCCGCGTCTTCCAGAACTTTGCCCGCCTCTTCACAGGCCACTTCCGTCCATACGATATCCGCATCTCCCTCCAGCGCTTCCGAAACCCGTTCCACCCATCCTTTTCTGAACAAATCGTCCGCGTCGTGAAAATGGATGTATTGGGAATTTGCTTCCTTTAGGAGGACGTTCCTTCCGAAGCCGGGCCTCCGATTCTCTTCAGAGCGTATGAGCCGCACGGGCACGTTGGAAGGGATGAACTCACGGGCAGGCGACAACTTAGAGGCGTCGTCATAGACCAGTATCTCGTCCGGCAGCCTCCCTTGCGCGCCGAGCGATTCAAGGCATTCGGTCAAAAGCCGTCCTTCGTCATGGTAGGTGATACCGACCGCGAGTGTCGCATGTTTCATGAAGCAAGTTTAGCCGATTCGAGACCAAAAATCCCACTTTTCATAAAGTTCGATCCCTTCCGTCTCTCACCGTCTCGCTCCTATCCTAAGTTGCGACTGAGGCCACCAAGACCAAATCCAACGAACCTGTTATAATAATGACCTTCATCCTAGAAGCATGCCATCAAGAGAGACGCCAATGACCGCGGAACACGTATGAACGAAAAGCTTCTGAAGGCCGTTTCCTACGCGGCCATGAAACATGATGGCCAGAAGAGGAAGGACGGGAAGACTCCGTACATCGCGCACCCGTTCCGGGTGTGCCTCACGCTCCGCCACGCGTTCGGCGTGGAAGACGACGAGGTCCTCATGGCGGCACTTCTCCACGACGTGATCGAGGACACCACGGCCGATTTCGACGAGGTGGAGGCGGAATTCGGGATGAAGGTGGCCGAATGGGTGGCGCTTCTTTCGAAGGACAAGCGCCTTCCGAAGGGCACGCGGGAGCCGGCGTACGAAGCGCAGGTTTCCGGGGCGCCCGTCGAGGTTCAGCTCGTGAAGCTCGCGGACCTGCACGACAATATTTTGGATTCGCGCTTCTACCGGCCGAAATCCTTCGAGAAGGTCCTGGAACGCGCCAAGAGCACGATTGGGAAGCTGAAAACCACCGACCCGCGGCTTCGGAAGGCCGTGGACGCCGTTCAGAGTCTCATTCGGAGCGCCGCTCCGGCGCCCACCTCCGACCAAATCCGCGGCCGAGAGTAGCCACATTTTTTAACGCAATCGGTATATGAAGTTCAGCCAAAGGGGATTCTATGAAGCAGTTCCTGAAAGTGGTGATGGGTTTCGTGGTGGTGGTTCCGTTCGTCGTGGGTTTTATCGGCAACGCTTATGCGGAGCATCCGCATTCGGAGCATCCAAAGGCTGCGAAGAAGGTAGCCAAGGCCGAGAAGAAGGTAGCTAAGGCGGAAGAGAAAGAAGCGAAGGCGGAAGCCAGGGCCGATGAGAAGGTGGCGAAGGCCGAAGCGAAAGCGAAAAAGAAGGAAGCCAAAGCGGAAGCGAAAAAAGCGAAGGCGGACGCCAAGCATTCTTCGGAGCATCCCTCCGAACACCCGAACTCGTAAAAGAGAGGGTATAGGCTCATGAAAAAACTCGTGGTTTCGGCGGCGGTAGTGCTGGGCGTTCTCTGTGGCGGGCGTGCCGGCGCCGAAACCGCGGGCGAGCTCGCGCGCCACATGGTGACGGCGCAGATCAAGGCGGGAATCGAGAAGCACATCGAAACCGAAGCGGGGAAGGGCGAAGGTTTTTACCGCCTGTCCGCCGGCGGCAAAGATTACCGCTTCAAGCTCGTGCGCGTCCACACCGAATACCTCTCACGCCTCGAGGCAGAACGGCATTTCGCCTGCGTCGATCTTGTCGACGAGAAAGGCGACGTGTACGACGTCGATTTCTTCCTAGCCGGTAAGCCGGAAGAGATGACCGTCACCGAAACCACCCTCCATAAGCTAAACGGTATCCCCTACTACGCGTGGAAGAAAGACGACGACGGCAACTGGCGCCGTCTCCCGATCGAAGGCGCGAGGCCTGAGCTTCTGGGCGTACGCCGGGAACGCGACGCGTTCGATTTCCTGTACCGCGTGATTCTGCCGGAGATCCGGACGAGCGCCCGCATGTGGATCCCGGTCCCACAGACCGACAATCTCCAGACGGTCGAGAGGAAGAAGCTCCTCTCTCCGAAAGAGCCCCGCGCGCTCGACGAGAAGCGTTTCGGCAACCGCGCGCTTTATTTCGAATTTGGTCCCGAGGATTCGGGTAAGACGGTGGATGTCCGCTACGGCGTGACTCGCGAAGAAAAGGCTGCGTACGCCGACCCGAATCCCGACCGCGAAACATATCTCGCCCCCGAGAAGATGGTGCCGCTGAACGCCGATTTCGCGCGCATCGCCGCGGAGGTCGTGAAGGACAAGAAGGGGGATCTCGTCCGCGCTCGCGCGCTCTATGACCACGTGATGGACGAGATGCGCTACATGAAGCACGGCACGGGCTGGGGGAAAGGCGACGCGGTCTACGCGTGCAACATCAAGACGGGAAACTGCACGGACTTCCATGCCTATTTCATCGCGCTCGCGCGCTCGGCGGGGATTCCCGCGCGCTTCGCGGTGGGCGTGGCTGTGCCTTCGGACCGGAACGACGGCGGGATCGACGGCTACCACTGCTGGGCCGAGTTTTACGCCGAGGGCAAATGGTGGCCGGTCGATATTTCCGAAGCCGACAAATACTCGAGCCTCTCGACGTACTATTTCGGCCACCACCCCGCGAACCGTCTTGAATTCACGCGCGGCCGCGATCTCGAATTCGATCCGCAGCCCGCTTCCGGTGCCGTGAACTTCCATGCGTATCCGGTTCTCGAGGTCGACGGCGAAACCGTGAAGGCGAAGACCGAGTTCTACTTCGAGCGTCACGAGTGACGAAGGACCACTGGGAAAAAGTCTACGCGACGAAAGCCGCTACGGAAGTCAGCTGGTACCGGCCGCATTTGGATTCTTCCACCCGGCTGATCCTTTCGAGCTCGCGGCCGGAGGACCCTCTCATCGACGCCGGCGGCGGAGCGTCGACGCTCGTAGACGACCTTCTCGAGCGCGGATTCACGGACGTGACGGTCCTGGACCTCTCCGGGCGGGCGCTCGACGCGGCGCGTAGAAGGCTTGGCGCGCGCACCGGAAACGTGCGGTGGATCGAAGCGGACGTGACGCGCTGCAATCTTCCCGAGAGCGCCTTCGCCTTGTGGCACGACCGGGCCGTTTTCCACTTCCTGACCCGCGCCGAGGACCGCGCACGGTACGTGGAAACGCTGGCGCGGGCGCTTCGAGCAGGCGGGCGGGCGGTAATCGCGACGTTCGCTACGGACGGTCCGCCGAAATGCAGCGGACTCGACGTGGCGCGCTACGCCCCTGAAACCCTTTCCGCGGAACTCGGGAAGTGTTTCCGTCTCCTGGAGAGCTTCGAAGAGGACCACCGCACGCCCTCCGGCGGGGTACAGCGGTTCCTGTACTGTGTCTTCGAGAAAATCTTCTGAGAGCGTCCGAGTTGGACGCTCTCCGCTTTATCCTTCGAAATACCGCGCTCTTAAGACCCGGCAGACGTTGTCTTTGTCGGGAAAGAGCTTCATGCGGTGGATTCCCATCATGGAAAGCTCGCTCAGCGCCTTCTGCCGGTCTTCGATCGCCACGTCGTAGTGGTGGAAATACGGCTGGAGGATATTGAGCTCCCCCAGGCAGTCGACGTTGCAGAAGAGCGAGCGGCCGTCTTGGGCGATCGCGCGGCGGTTGCCAGCTATGGGAAGCACCATCGGGCGGATCACCAGGTGAGGAGAGAGGATGCCGCCGGTCGATAAAAGTGGCTGGTCCTTCACCCATTTCTCCGCGTCGAAGCGATAGACGCGTACCGGGTCTTTCTGGTCCTTGGCGGTGGTTTCGTAGGCGAAGAACGCTCCCACGAACGGCGAGACGGACCAGTCCATGAGCGGCGTCGGGAAGCCGTGGTGCTGGGCGAGGTAAAGCGCGGCGCCGAAGTCCTCGTCGTCGGTGACGCGGTAGCGCGTGTTGTTGTACGCGCCGAGGAATTGGAAGAGCTCAGGCAGGACCTCGCGCGAGTAACGGTAAAGATCCCAATTGTTCTGCCGGTGGAAGCAGGTGCGCATCGCGTACTTCGCCGAATCCTGGCCCCGGAAGAACGCGCCTTGCGGAGAGCACGACGAGTCGCCCGCTTCCTTGCGGAACTCCTCCCAAGAGAAGACCTTCTCCACGGGTTTCGGCGCCAGGTTGTGCAGGCGCCGGAGATTCAGCGTTCCTTTGAAGCCCTTGTCGGTTTCCCAAGTACCGCTCGCGGCGTCGCCGTTCACCGAGAGCACGAGCTGCCCGCTTTGGGAGAGGACGCCTCCGGTCATCGTGGCGATCGCGTAATCGATCGGCTTGTCGTTGTGGAAGAAGATGAAATCGTGGAGCCGCGCGCGGAGCGTGCCGCCCGAAGCGCTTTCCACGGTGAACGCGGCGATGAACGGGCCGCCGTTGGGCTTTCTGTCGTCGGCGATCAGGGAACCGCGCATCAAACGCTGCGATTTATCGATGCTGAGGAAAAGGGGGCCGTACGCGCCGCCGGCGATTTCCCCGAACCATTGCCCGTATTCCAATTTGTTCTCCTTAAATTAAGCGTTCTTATACTATACTAAGCCATGCAAAAAATCGCTTTTCTCGTGATTCACGGCATCGGCGACCAGCACCCGTTCGAGTCCATGGACGCGTTCGTGCAGCCGTTCCACGCGGCTTATGCGGAGCGGGTGGCGGCGGCGCATCCCGGCGCCCAAGTCCGCCTCAAGCATTGCCTCACGAAATTTCCCGGCTGGGTGGAAAGCTACGTCGCGATTATGCCGGACGCGCCGGGTTTTCCGGAGATCCACGTGTACGAGTATTACTGGGCGTACATGACGGAGCGGCAGATCAGCGCGGGGGAAGTGTGCCAGTGGATGGTGGGAGTGGCCAAGGGCGCGAAAAGGTTTTACGACCGGCAGAAACGGGCCTCCGTGGCGCCGGGCCGTCCGGCGAACGACCCGCTTTTCAACCGCGACGGAGAGTTTCAAAATTACGAATACCTGGCGCGTCTCCTCAGTATGGGAAATTTCTTCCGATTCGTTTATATGGCCCTGAGCCCGCTCATGATCCATTTCCGGATCGCCGAGCAGGTCCTTAAATACTTCATCAAGGGGCCGCTCGAGAAGTTCATGGGCGACATCGCCGTTTATTGCTCGACCGACAAGAAATCCAAGTACTACGAGGCGCGCGCGAGGATCCTGAAAGGGGCCAAGGAAAAGTTCGCGCACTTGATCCAACACGAAGACTACGAAAAAATCTTCCTGGCCGGTCACTCGCTCGGCACCGTCGTGGCCTACGACACGCTGGCGCGCATCAACCGCGAATGCGGCGTCGATACCGACCTTTGCCGCAACTCCGCGAAGATTAAAGGGCTCTTCACTTTCGGCTCGCCGCTCGACAAGATCGCGTTCTTCTTCGACGAGCAGATTCCGGACGAGCAGTACATCCGCCAGGCGATCACGTCCCAGCTGTACGGGTTCCGGCGCGTGCGCGAGCCTGAAACACCGCTCGAGTCGGGCGTCCCCAAAAATTTCGATAAGCTGACCTGGCTCAACTTCTGGTCCACGACGGACCCGGTGAGCGGGCACTTGGATGTGTACCGGGGCGTCGAGAACGTGCCGCTCGATTTCTCGAAGAAGATCCGCAAAGGGCTGAACGCCGGTCTCGACAGCCACTGCGAATATTGGAAATGCTCTGCGATGTACGGGCGGATGATCGACTGTTTCCTGGAGGGAAAAAAATGATGCGTCGGGTGATCGCGGGTTTTCTTTTCGTCGTTCTTTTTCAAACAGCGGCCGAGGCCAAGACCGAGCGGACGTACAATCCGCTCGGCGGCGGTTACAAGGACACGATCACGACAGACGACGGGACGTTCGCGGGGGAAACCCAGTACGACGATTACGGCGTGCCGCAGAAGTCCAGGGAAGTCGATGCGGACAACGGCAGCACCACCGACATCGAATATAAAGACGGCAAGATTGAGCGGAAGACGATTAAGGACCGCGACGGGCGGGAGCGGCTTCGAGAGGATTACGACGAGGAAGGCCGGGTCACGGAACGGTCCAGCACGACGGAAGAAGGCATCTCGGAAGACACGATCTGGCAGTACGACGAGGAAGGCCGCGTAGTCACGGTCTGGCGGCGGACGCCGGGCAGCGGGATGGACGAGAAAACGTTCTACACGTACGATCCCGAAACCGGAAAGCTCGTCGTCGCACGCCGTCTGACGACGCAGATTTCGCCTCCGGGGGAAATCGAGGACCTACTCGAGTTCGACGCGAACGGCGAGGTGATACGGAAAAAGGGGAGCACCGGCGATCTCCTCGACGATCTCAAACCCAAACCTCTGCCCTCGCCCGTATCGCCTGAAACGCATGAGACCCAACGCGGCGGACACCGCGTGCGCGTGAAGCATAACCGGGACGGCACTTACGAGGTGTGGGTTTACGACAAGGACGGCCGCCTGATCGACCGCCAGCATTTGCGGCCCGGCCCCTGTTATTTGGGAGACGACTGCCCGCACGGTCCGCGCCGCTCTCCGGCGAAGTCTACCCGCCTTTAAGACTCGATCTAGGCATGCGTCCCTTCCGAGTCCTTCTGGCGTTTCTCTTGGTGGCCGCCCTGGCGATATTCTTTCTCCTGCCGTGGGTTCTCAAGGAACGCATCCGGAAGGGGCTGGAGGGCGCGGTGCCGGGCAGCAAAGCGACAGTCGGTGCGATTGCGTTCGAGCGCCCGCGGCATCTTGCGGTTTCGGGCGTGAGCGTCCGTTCGGAGGGCCTCGATCTTTCCGTCGCCAAAGTCCGGATCGGGACCGACCGCCGGGTGGATGTGCACGGCCTCGAGGGAGTAGTGCGAGCTTTGCCCAAAAAAGCGTCCGCCTCGACGCGCTCCGCTCCATTGCCTCTCCGTGCCGTCCACGTTCACAGCTTCACGCTCACGTACCAAGCGAACGGGATCGCGGCGGAGCTTAAAGGCGATCTCGAATACGACTTCTCCTCCGGGACGTTCGCGCGGATCGACGTCACCCTACCGTCTCTCAAGCGGGGAGACCTTTCGCTCGAGAACGCCCGGTTTCGGACCGGCGCGGACGGGAAGGGCGAACTCGGCGTGGCGACGGTCTCCCGGAAGGAGCTGAGAGTGACCGCGATCTCCGCGAAAGCGACGCTTTCTCCCGGCAAGCTCGATCTCACCGCGCTCGATGCGGCGTTCGCCGGCGGAAAAGTGACGGGGTCGGCGGAGATTCGTTTCGAAACGCCGGTCCGCTACACCGCGAATCTATCCGTGCGCGGGCTCGACCTCGCCGCCCTTGGAACCCAGCTCGACATCGGACGGAAAGTCGGGCTCGGGGGGAGTGTCGACGGCGAGATTCTCTTGGAAGGGGACGCCGCCGACGTCCGGCGCTTCACCGGCAAGCTTCGGGGCACCGCCAAAGGCGGAGACGTCGTCATCCGCGACCGCGCCACGCTCGAGGCTCTAGCCAAGAACGTGCGCCAGCCGATTGAACTCGTCGAATCGGCGTTCCAGGAGTATCATTTTGATACGGCAGGGGCCGCGCTCGCGCTCGAGGGAGACGACCTGGGTCTTGAAATCCATCTCGACGGCGCCAAAGGAAAGCGCGATCTCGAAATTAAACTTCACAACTTTTTATAAGGAGAAAACATGAACCGTAAAACGCTGTGGACGCTTTTCGGAACGCTCGTGCTCGCGGCGGGCTGCGCTTCCGTGCAGGTGCGTGCGCCGAAGGAACCGATCAAGATGGACATCTCGATGCGCCTCGACGTGTACCAGCACGTCGTGAAAGACATCGACAACATCGAAAGCATCGTCGCGGGCGGCGCCAAAACCGCTTGGCTCGGCAACCTGTTCGTGGGAACGGCGTATGCCGCGGAGACCGGACTTCCGGCCGAAGCGACTGAGGCCGCCTACCGCCGCAGGGACCGGAAGGGTTCGCTCGACGCGTACATCGCGCAAGGTGCTCTCGCCGAAGGCGCGGACGCCCTCGTGGGCTCCGGGCGGCTCCGCCGACGGCGGCGCGCGGCAGCTCGCGCAGGAAGAAAACTCCGATCGCATGATCATCTACGCGCGATCGCCCAAAAGAACGGCTCTTCGACGGAAGAGGTTCAGAAGGTCTACGCCAAAAAGCTGCGCGGCTAAAGCTGGAGCGAGCGAGTGCGCACCCCGAGAAACCTGCTTCTCGTCGACGGATACAACGTCATTCATAAGATCGAGGACCTCCGCGTGCGGTTGTCTGTGAGCTTGGAGAGCGCACGGACGGGGCTCGCGGGGGTCGTGGCGGGGTGGCGCTTCAAGCATCCAGGGTTCGAATGCCGGATCGTCTTCGACGGGAAGGATTCGAAAGACGAGCGAAACGCGTCCGTCAGCGGCGTGCCATGCACGTTCACCGCCGGGGGAAGGGACGCGGACGACGAGATTCTTTCCGTCATCAAGGCGCGGCAGGAGGAATTCGACGAGATCGTCGTGGTCAGCGAAGACAATTACGTGCGCAACAATTGCCGCGCGCACAAGGTAAGGATCGAGAACTCGGAATTCCTGCTTCCGCGGAGTTCCGGGAAGCCGGGCTCTTCTTCCTCAAGTGGCGCCTCCCAGCCGAACGAAAAAGCCCTGGGCCGGAAGGCCGTTTCGGAGATCAACGACGAGATCCGCCGCGCTTTCGGGCTTTCCGTCGCCGCGTTTCTCATTCTCGCTCTTTCCGCCGTTCCCGCGCACGCGAAAAACAGCCCCGAAACCATGATCCTCAAGGCCAACCGGGAGATCCAGGCCGATCCGAACGACGCGAAGGCCTATTACAACCGCGGATCGTATCAGCTGGAGCTCGGAAATCTCCCGGAGGCGGTGAAGGACTTCACGAAATCGATCGAGCTGGAACCCAAGGCGGCGGATACGTATTTCAACCGGGGCCTCGCGATGCGGCTCGGAAAAAAGAACGCCGAGGCGCTTCTTGATTTCTCCAAGGCGATCGAGCTTTATCCGAATCATGCCGGTTACTATTTCGAGCGGTGCAACACGCGCATCGTGACCGCGGATTACGCGGGCGCGGTCGCCGACGCCGAGGCGATGGTCCGCCTCGCCCCGAAGGACGCGGAGGGGCATTTCATGCTCGGCCTCGCGCAGCACCTGGGAGGGGATTCCGTCAAAGGCCTGGCCGCCGCCGAAAAGGCGCTTGAGCTTAAGAGCTGGCACAAAAACGCGCTCCGGTTGAAAGAGGAAATCCTCGCCGCGTGAAGCGTCCTCTCGCAGGCGCTCTTTTACTCCTTCTTTCTTTCGCGTGCTTTCCCGGGCACGCCCGGTCCGAAGAAGCGCCGCTGAACACCGTCGAAAAAGGCTCAGGTCCCCCCGTCGTTTTGATCCACGGCTCTCAAGGGTCCCTCCTCGACTTCCAGGCGTCGATCTTGGACGCGCTATCCGAAAAGCACAGGACGGTCGCGGTGGATCTCGCCGGACACGGACACAGTGCGCGGCCACGGGAAGTGATGACACTCTTCGACCATGCGGAGCTTCTCCACGAAACTTTAAACGCGCTTTCGGTGCGGCGGCCGGTCCTCGTCGGCTCGTCGTGGGGAGGGGCGGTGGTGCTGGCGTACGCGTTGAAATACCCCGAGGAGACGGCGGGGCTCGTGCTTCTGGGCGCGTACGTGACGCCGTACGAGCATTTGAGCGCGGTGAACCGCGTCTCCACCACGCCGGTACTGGGAGATCTCTTCGTTCATTTGGTCGTGCCGCTCGCCGCACGTCTCAAAAGTTCCGAATTCTACTTCAAGGACGCATTCCACCCCGACGAACCGCCCGCGGACTATGCCCGGAAAGCCCTTGCGCTTGCCCGGCGCCCGGAGCCCTTCCGGTGGAACGCCCAAGACATGAAGAGCCTGAACGCTTCCTTAAAAGCCATGGGACCGCGTTGGAGCGAACTCCGGATGCCCGTCACGATCGTGACGGGGGACAGCGACGCCGTGGCGCTTCCCGAGCGTCACGCCTACAGGATCCACCGGGTGATCCCACATTCCCGGCTCGTGGTTCTTCCTCGTACGGGCCACTTGCCCGTCTTTACGAAGCCGCGTGAAGTGATTTCTGTAATCGAAGAGATGGCGTAAATTCATCTTTTGTGGTAAGATATTGCAGTAACAAAGCTTACACTCCTCTCTTACAAGCCGTCTCACGTCTGTAAGAAAAACCCAGTGCAGTCCCTTCAAGGAAGAGTCCTCATGCGAATCCATTCCAAGATCACGTTCGTGCCCGCGTTCCTTTTTTCGATCCTCCTCGTTTCGATACCCGCCTCGGCGACCACCACCGTGACGGTCGACAACGATAAAGTGACGATCGAACAGGATAAGACCGCTTCCACCGTTTCCGCGACCACCGTCCAGACCGGATCTCAGACGGTCGCCGCGCAAACCACCCCCCGCGATCCCCGTGAGCTCGAAGGCGAGATCATCCGGGTCGACCAGTCGAAGAACGAGATCCTCGTTCGTGACACGGACAACCGCGAACGGCGCATCCTTCTCAAGCAGGGGATGATTAGCAATTACAAGGTCGGCGATTACGTGAAGATCTATCTCATGGCCGACATGCGAGAAGCCAAGACCGTGAAGACCCAGGCCGCCGCCGATCTCGAAGGCGAAGTCGTCTCGACGGACACGGTCGCCAGCCGAATGGTCGTCCGGGACGAACGCGGGAAGGATCACGTCGTGCTCTTAAGCCCCGAAATGAACGGGAAGAACCAGGTCGGAGACCATGTCCGCCTGTACGTCGTTTCCGATTCCCCGGAGCGTCAGGAAGTACGTCTCATCCGCGTCCGGTAAATCAAAAAAACTATAGAAGTAAAGGCGCGGCATTCGCGTCTTTTAATTCCAGGAAAAGAAAAGCCACCGGCGAAAAGCGCCGGTGGCTTTTTTTTTTATTTCCGTGCGAGGAAGCTTTGGCTTAAGAAACCACCCGAAGCTTCGAAAACGGGAACTTCGCCATGACCTCGTTCAGCGGCAGCCCACCGTAATACGTCGGGTACGGGTTCGTGCCGTACTGTTTCGGGTCTTCGCCGTAGAACGTGACGGCTCCGGCTTTGTCGCGGACGACGATGCCGTAGTCCCGCGCGGCGATGACCATCATCTTCATGATCGGCGGCCACGAAGGATCGATGTAGGTCGACGCCGGAAGTTTGAAGCGCGAGCCCTCGGGGATCGCGTTCCAGGCGGTCGAGCTGCCGTCGGAGCGGTTGGCGGGGCTCACGAACGTGTTTTTGGCGTAAGGGATCGCCATCGCCAGGGCGTGGGGGATTTTGCCCGCCTTCAGCTCCTTCACGAGGATCGTACCACCGATGGCCGCAAGACCGCTACCGGTGGCTCCCCACCATTCGTTGCCGCCCGCGGCGTTTTTGACGATGGGCATCACACCACTCGACGTGCTCGCGTTCGAGATGATGCCTCCCCACGACGCCTGCCACTTTCCGTAGGAGTTCTTCCGGAGCTGCCAGTATTCATAGAGCTTGTTCGTGCTCGTATCCCAGATCGTGATGTGGCCGTCCGTTCCGCCCGCGGCGACCGCGTTGGCGGGAATCGGTACGCCTTTCATCGATTCAACGTGGAGCTTGGTCGAGGTCATGGTTTTGCCGTTCGAGACGATCGCGACGGGCACCTTTGCCGTCGCGGAACTGACGACGTATAGCGGCGTGCTGTATTTCACGGTATTCAGCCACGGCGTCGCGAGCTTGGTCTGCCGGACGAGCTCGGTAACGAGGGCCGCCGAGTTCGATTTCACCGAGCTGCTTATTTTCGTGTTCCAGAACGAACCCGTGCCGAAGAGTGCTCCCGGCGGCAGGGTGGACGGGGTCGTCGTGGGAGTGGACGTCCATGACAGCGAGCTCAAGAACGCCGATTGGGTGTAGCTCGAGGGAGCCGTCGAACCGAAGAGTTTCGTGCGATCGGCGGCCATCGGAGCGCCCGACGACTGGAGGTAGGTCTTATATTTAGTGTTGTAGGCTCTGCGCTGGGTCGTGTTCGCCTGCAGCGCTTTGTAGAGGCTGCTGGTCTTCGACAGCGAATAAAGATACGCCGATTGGCCGTAGCCGGACTTCGACGTGATCTGGGCGAGCGTGGCCTGCTCATACGACGAGAGGACGTCGTTCGTCTGGATGGACGTGCCGTACAGCAGATTCACGTTGTACCGGGCGTCGGAGTTGGTCCGTAGGTAGCTCGTCAGGTTGTTCGTGGCCGTCGTCGCCGTGGCCGTGATCGCGCTCAGTTCCATGAGGTCGTTCTTCGAATCGACGAGGCTCTGGGCGGAGCTCGTGGTCTCGGTGGTCTGCTGAGGCGTGTACGACGGCGTGGTCGGCTGGAGCGCCGTAGTTAATTCAGCAGAAAATAAATGTTTTTCTGATGTCGCAAAAAAAAGCGAAACGAAAATAAGTATGCCCAGAGTGAGTCGATTCATTTTGCATGATCTCCTTTTTGTTTCGTTGCAAGTTGGCCAGTCTATCGAATGAACATTAGAATAAGATTAGATTTTCATTAAAATTTAATTATTTTTGGATAGGTGTTTATCCACGGTAGAATGCCCCCATGAACCCTGCGTTCCCTCCCCGTTTAAGTGCGACCGCCGAGAGAAACTTGAAGGATATTCTCCTGCATGCCGTGTGTCACTCCGGAGGCCGGGCGGCCGTCGTCGTGTACGACTCGGGTTGTGCGCTCGCGGTTCTTCTTTCCCGGGCCTACCGTGCCTGCCTCCCCGAAGCGCGGTTCGTGGCATTCGACGAAACGTCTCCGGACGCCGTTCTAGAAGCGCTCAAGCCGCTTGAGGCGGGGGATCTCGTCGTCCTCGTCCAGTCCACGAGCTTCCGCTTGGAGGCGTTCCGCCTGCGCGTAGATTTATTCGTCCGGGGCCTCAAAGTCATCGAGCATCCGCATCTGACGGGGATGGAAGGCGCCGAAGCGGAGGCCTACGTCGATTCACTCGCGTACGAGCCCGGTTACTATCGCGGTGTAGGGAACGCCTTAAAGGCGCGTATCGATCGGGCGAGCCGGGGCGTGGTGGAAAGCGGCGGCGAAAGCCTCGTTTTCGAATCCGGATTCGAATCCGCGAAGCTGAACGTGGGGGATTACTCGGAAATGAAGAACGTGGGCGGGCAGTTTCCGATCGGCGAGGTGTTCACAGAAGCGCGGAATCTCGAGGCCGTGAGCGGCCGCGTGCGGATCTTCGCTTTCGGCGATTCCGCTTTCCAGGTGAAAGTGCCCGCGGAACCCATCACGCTTGCGATCGAAAAAGGAAGGGTGACGGCGGCGGAGGGTTCGACCGCGGAGTTCGAAGCCGTCCTCGCCGCGATTCGGGCCGACGAGACGGAGGTATGGGTGAGGGAGCTCGGTTTCGGGCTAAACCGCGCTTTTACGAGGAACCGGACCGTCCGCGCGATCGGGGCGTACGAGCGGATGTGCGGCGTGCATCTTTCACTGGGAGCCAAGCACGCGATTTATAAAAAGCCCGCGTTCACGCGAAGCCAAGCGCGTCACCATGTGGACGTTTTCGCGATCACCGAATCCGTTTTGCTGGACGGCGACGTTGTCTACGCGGACGGCGCTTGGCGCGCGTGAATCCGGTTATTTCGCGACGACGACTTCCAGCGTCTCCGCTTCTTTGCCGCCTTTTTTAAGCGACGCCTTCACGACGGAGCCCGTCTGGACTCCGGCGAGCACGTTCGGGTGGACCTTGACCGAGCGGCGACCGCCGGAAGCCGGCTCGGTAATGACGACCGTGCTGGTGGAGGGATCGACGGAATCCACCACGCCCTGGATTTCGTCGGCAAAACCGCTCGACGAAACGACGAGTGCCGCGAACACTAGAATAGCCGTTCTGAATCCACGCATTTTAAACTCTCCTTTTAATTCGGTCACTGCCAAACCTCTTCTTCGGAAACCACATTGCCGTTCGAATCGTATTTACGGATAATCTTCTTTTTGCCCTGATTCTGGTCGTTCCACTGGTTCACGTAGGGCGCATACTGGGGGTTTTGCTGAACCGGGGGCTGCGGCGCGGTGAGCATGTCGAAGAGAGCGCCGCCGAGAACGTTCGTGCCCGCGCCGATCAAAGCGCCGGTGCCGGCTTTGCCGCCCGATGCCTCCGAGGCGATGGCGCCCGTCGCGGCGCCGAGGACGGCTTGCTTTAGGATCTTCTTGTTCTGTTCGCTTTGCGCCGAAGGGGCCGCCGCGGGGACAGTGTTGTAGTTGGAGGAAGTGTAGCCGCCGCTGTTGTAACCGGCGTTGTCGTATCCGGAATCGTTGTGGTAAGTGGTCCGAGTACGTTTGGGGGCGGACGCGCAACCGGCGAGCGCGACCGTTGCGGCTAGGAAAACCCATAGAATTTTAGGCATAACTCTCCTTAATAAAGACGAGGGGGGATTTGTGGTGACTGAACCATTATACTCCGTTCGACTTTTCTTTTCCAGATTCCTGAGGAAAGGAGAGCCGAAAACCGTCGACTTTCTGCCTCTTTTGTGATTTAATAGAGTTTCTTCCAGAGCGGCCTTCCTGTTCGAATCACGCTCTTCGTACTGCCTCAGCTGTTTCCAACGCACTTTCCGTATTCACATAAAACGGGGATCTCACGCACATGAAAAATAACTTCGCGCTTTTTGTTTTGGCCGCTCTTTTTCTTTCGGCCCTGCCGGCTCACGCTTCTTACGCGGATCGTGACGTCCACGATTCCGGCGAAATCCGTTACAAGCACAACCGCCAGTCCTACACCGGCCCGTTCGATTACGCGCCCGTGGGAGGCCCTGCGGCGCCCCAGCCGAAGAAAGCCGGCCAGTGCAACGAATTCACGTTCGACGCGACGAAATCCTTCGACGTGGATCGTCAGAAGCTGTCGGTCCATTGGGACCTCGGCGACGGCACCGAGAGCGACAAGGCCGTCGTGACGCACGCCTACGAAAAAGCCGGGGAGTACAAGGTTCGCCTCACCGTCCGGGACGATTCCGGGCAGGTTTGCGACAGCGGCATCGCGGAAACGCGCGTTTTCGCGAATTTCCCGCCGACCGCGGCCGCCGGTGAAGACCGGGCGTCCTGCGTGGGCGAGACAGTTCGTTTCGACGCTTCGGGTTCCAAGACTTCGAACGACGACGCGTCTTACGTTTGGGACTTCGGCGACGGCACGAAGGCTGAAGGCCAGAGTGTGACGCACGTGTACGAGAAGCCAGGTCGCTACAACGCGCGACTCCTCGTGGACGATCTCCGCAAGACCGAATGCTCGGTCGCCGGGGACTCGGTCACCGTGGACGTCGCTGAAGTCGTCGGCGTCGAATTGCAGGGACCGGAAGCCTCTTGCGCGGGCCAGACGGTTCATTTCTCGGCTCCCGGATCGGGCGGTTCGCTCAAATACCGCTGGGATTTCGGCGACGGGGAAGAGTGGCAGGGTGGTTCTCGCGCCAGCCACACTTATAAGAAGGGCGGCAATTACAACGTGCGCGTGACGGCGGACAACAGCCGCGGAAGCGCGTGCTCGAGCGCCTCGGATTCGCTTGCGATCCGGGTCGGTCAGCGGCCCACCGCGGATGCCGGCGAAAACCTCGTCTGCTGCGTCGGTAAGGAAAACACGTTCGACGCGTCCGGCTCGACCGGTGCCGACGACCTGACCTATCGCTGGGACTTCGGCGACGGGAACGGTGCGGAAGGCAAGGTCGTGAAGCACACCTACGAGAAGAGCGGAAATTACCGCGTCGTTCTCACGGTGTCGAGCGAGACCGCGGGCGACTGCGGCTCGGCGATGGATTCGTTCGTCGCGGAAGTGAACACGAATCCTCAGGCGGTCATTCAGGTCCGTTAAGCGGGTTACGGTCAGGCAATGATTCGGAAGCGGCTCGTCCCGAAAGGGGCGGGCCGCTTTTTTTTATCCGTGTGCGCGCTCGCGGCGGCGCATGCCGCGTGCCTCCCGGGCGCTGCCGCATACCGGAGCGTGAAGGAATCCCTTTTACCGGGTGAGACGATCGCGGTGCCGGCGCTCGCGGAGCTTTTGGAAGGAAAGGCGAAGCCTCTCGTGATCGACGCGCGCTCGAAGCGGAGTTACGACAAGGCGCATATCCGGGGCGCGGTGTTGCCGCACACCGAGGAATATTTCCGGCGGCAGGAGCTTTTTCGGACCGGCGCGAGCGAAACGCACCCCGAGGAGGGACCGGATCTCGCGCGCGCGATGAAGCGCTACGACAAAACCCGCCCGGTCGTAACTTACTGCGGCGACGGCTGCCAGGCGAGCGCGTACCTCCTCGTGCGCCTCAAGCAGATGGGCTTCAAGGACGTGCAGGCGCTCGAGACGGGGTTCGAATCGTGGGACGCGGCGGGCTATCCGGTGGACCGTGAAAAGAGGTAAGATAGCTCATGCCCGACATCGTTCCTCCGGAAATAGAGCGCTACGCCGAACTCCACACGAGCCCCGAGAACCCGCTCCTTTCGGCGCTCGCGAAAGCGACGCGTGAGAAAACCGAAGTGCCCCGGATGCAGGTGGGGCACGTCGAGGGTTCCTTCCTCCGGCTTTTGACGAGGGCGATCGAGGCCAAGCACGTGCTCGAGATCGGAACGTTCACGGGCTACAGCGCGCTCTGCATGGCCGAGGGAATGCCCCAGGGCGGAAAGCTCATCACCTGCGACGTGGACGAGAGCGCCGCGAAGATCGCGCGCGAGCACTGGAAGCAGAGCCATCACGGCAAAAAGATCGTCTTCGAGATCGGCCCCGCGCTCGACACCCTCAAGAAATTCAGAGGTCCCTTCGATCTCGTTTTCATCGACGCGGACAAAGAAAACTACCTGAATTACTGGAACGCCGTCCTCCCGAAAGTGCGGAAGGGCGGGATGATCCTCGTCGACAACGTCCTTTGGAGCGGCCGCGTGCTGGATCCCAAGGCGGAAAGCGACAAGGCGATCGTGCGTTTCAACGAAGCGGTCTCGAATGACCGCCGGGTGGAGCTAGTCATGCTCACTCTCCGCGATGGGGTCACGATGGCGGTGAAGAAGTAGAAGGCATTTCGAAGGCATCCGAAACAAGGGGGAAGCGTGGATTCGAGCTCATGATGGAAATCGATCGTTTTTACGACTATGCGCTTTGGACGAAGATTCTTTGGTCGGTCGTCTGCGGCATCGTCATCGGCCTCGAGAGGCATCTCCACCGGAAGCCGCTCGATCTTCGTTTGAGCGTGCTCATCTGCCTCGGTACGATGACGTTCATCCATTTGGGAGTGACGGTGCAGCCCCCCTCGCAAGACATGACGCGTGTGCTCGGCCAGGTGGTCACGGGCGTCGGTTTCCTCGGAGCCGGGGCGATCATCACGCGGCAGGGCCTCGTCATGGGACTCACGTCCGCGGCCGTGGTGTGGGTGCTTGCGGCGGTCGGCGCGGCCATCGGGTTCGGGTATTACGAGATGGGGATATCCATTTCCATCGTCGTCGTTCTCGTTCTCATGGTGGTGCAGTGGTTCGAAGACTGGACCGAACGGCTCGTGCAGCCCAAGAACGAACCCTCCGAAAAATACAAACGCTAAAGATCTCAAAAAGGAGACCCTGATGATCCTCGTTACCACGCCGACGCTGCAAAACAAAAACATCACGGCTTACCACGGAATCGTCACCGGCGAAGCTATCCTCGGCGCGAACATCTTTCGCGACATCTTCGCCGCGGTCCGCGACATCGTCGGCGGCCGGTCGGCGGCTTACGAGAAGGAGCTCGCGAGGGCGCGGCAGATCGCGATGCGCGAGCTCGAGGAAAACGCGTCCCGGATGGGCGCCAACGCGGTGGTCGGGATCGACCTCGATTACGAGACCGTGGGGCAGAACGGCTCGATGCTCATGGTGAGCGTCTCCGGAACCGCCGTAACGGTCGCCTGATGAAGCGTCTGGAACTTAAAGATTTTCGCGTCTCACGCGAGGGAAAAAAAATCGATCTCCGCAAGCTGCCCACGCGCGTCGAGCCGTTTTACGAGTCAAAAGCCGAGGCGAAGAAGTCTCTGGAAAAACAAAGTGACCGCCTGAAGGAGCTCCAGACTCTTTTTTACGCGTACGACCGATACTCGCTCTTGCTCGTCTTCCAAGCGATGGACGCGGCGGGCAAGGACGGTGCGATCAAACAGGTCATGTCGGGCGTGAACCCGCAGGGATGCCAGGTGCACAGCTTTAAGCATCCGAGCGCCGAGGAACTCGACCACGACTTTCTGTGGCGCGCCGCGTGCCGCCTGCCGGAAAGAGGGCGCATCGGCATATTCAACCGCTCCTATTACGAGGAGGTCCTCGTCGTCCGCGTGCATCCGAAGATCCTGAACGCGCAGAAATTGCCGCACGACTGCGTAAAGGGCGAATCCGTGTGGGAATCGCGCTACCGTTCGATCCGGGATTTCGAAGCGCATCTTCACCGCAACGGAACGCGTGTCGTGAAATTCTTCCTCCACGTTTCCAAGCGGGAGCAGGCGAAGCGCTTCCGTGCGCGGCTCGACGATCCGCAGAAAAACTGGAAGTTCAACCTGAACGACGTGGACGAACGGAAGTATTGGAACGATTACCGCCGCGCGTACGAGGAATGCATCGCCCAAACTTCGACGCAGGATTCGCCGTGGTACGTCGTCCCGGCCGACGACAAGAAGAACGCGCGGCTCATCATTTCCGAGGCGATTCTGGAAGCGCTGAAGACACTCAAGATGCATTACCCGCCGTGCCCGATTCCTCCGGGGAAGCGCGCCGCGATCCGCAGGCGCCTGTCGTGATCCGCGCGAAAATGAAGGCGATGACCGATGCCTATCTCGCGTCGCGGAGTTGAGCCCGGGGGTAACTTTTTCGCGGGTGTCCTTCTCGTCACGGGGGCGCTCCATTTTTTGATCACTCCGTTTTACCTGAGAGCCATGCCCTCGTACCTCCCACACCCGCGGGCGCTGGTCTGGGCGAGCGGAGCGGTCTCCGTCGGGCTGGGGCTCCTTCTCCTGTATCCCGGCACGCGGCGCGCGGCGGCCTGGGGATCAGTCCTTTATCTTCTCGCGGTTTTTCCCGCCAATATCCACACAGCTCTCCACCCCGGTAATTTCCCGTCGGTTCCGGTGTGGCTCCACTGGGTACGCCTTCCGCTCCAAGGGTTTTTGATATACTGGGCGTATCGTTACACGAAACCAGCCGCAGGAGAAATGACTCATGACCGATAAAAAGCCTGCTTCCGAACTCGAGCTACTCTGGACCAGCTCGACGCCTTCTGCCGTAAAGCCTAAACGAGGGGGCGAGGGGTTCTTTTCCGCTCAAAGTCATGTGTACTTCCGGTAGGCTTAAAAAAGAGGAGTCACGCATGAAAAAGTCGTTTTTAGCTCTGTTCGTGGCGGTTCTCGTTCTCGCGGCCCAGACTTCGGTGACGGCTTGTGGCGTCAGCGGTCCCTCGGGCGAAGAGGGTTCGGAAACCACGGAGACGGTCTCAGAAAAATAACGTCCGTTTTTCGAAAGAGGCCGCGTTCGCGCCCCCTTTTGGGCTCTATATTTGTTAGAATGAGCGTATGACGACTCTCCAGCCGGCGTTTCTCTGATCCTTTGTCCCTTCGCGGCGCTCTGCGCGTAAACCGTATCCTTTCGGCCCGGCTGGCCGCGTTTCTTTCGAGGACGTCGGTGTCGCCGAACGCCGTGACGGCGGCGGGTCTCGTGACGGGCTTTCTCTCCGCGCTCTCCTTTTCGTTCGGCACCCGTGAATCCATGTTCCTAGGAGTGGTGCTTCTTCACGCCGTGTTCATTCTGGACAACACGGACGGCGATCTCGCGCGCCTGACGGGCCGCCACAGCGAGTTCGGCAGATGGTTCGACGTGGTCTCGGACTTGCTCGTCGACACCGCGCTTTGGACCGGTCTTTGGACGGCGGCGCGCGCGAGGGGAGTAGAGTCGCCGGAGCTTCACGCGGCGTACGCGCTCGCGTGCCTGGGTTCGGCGCTCGGCTTCCTCCTGATCCTCCGGGAACGGGAGACCGGCGCGAGCTTTCACGTCGCCGACGCCGGAGACGACGCGCGGAAGACGAACCGCTTCTTCGTTTTTCTCGAAAGCCTCACTCACAACGGCATCTCGATCGTTCCGGCTTATGCGATGGCGCTTTTGGGGCGTCCGGGAACTTTCCTGGCGGTCGCCTCCATTTTCATGAACGGACTCTGGATCGCACGCGTTGCCGCGAACCTGGACGCGCTCGGTTTGCGGCGTCCGGTCGTGTACCTCGCGAAAGCGGCGGCGTGGGGACTCGGCCTTTTTCTCCTCTGGAGGACTTTCCTTGAATTTTCGTGGCGGGAAGCGGGAGCGCTTCTGCGCGCGGGAGGCCTCGGCCTTCTCGCCGTCTTCGCCGTGTTTCCGCTCGTGTGTGTGCTTCACGCGCTCGGCCTGCGTGCGCTCCTTTCGCCCGAATCGCGCCGGAGGGTGGGTTTCGGCCGGTTGTACGGGATTTACCTCTGTGGGGATTCGCTGAACAAAATTACGCCGTTCGCCGACGTGGGGGGCGAGCCGCTCAAGGTGAACCTGCTCCGGAAAAAAGGCGTGCCGCTCGCGGATTCGGTCCAAGCGGTTTACCTCTCGCGGGTGCTGCTCGTTTTAAGCGAAGCGGTCCTGATCGCAGCGGGGGCCGTGCTGGCTTCCGTTTTTTTTCCGTCGCGATGGGTTTTAATCTTCGCGGCCGCCGCGATCGGTGTTTCGGGGGCGTTTTTGGGGATCCTTCTTTTTTCCAAAAAGGCGCTCGTGTCTTTCCTCTCGCGTCTTTCGGGGGCGTCCGGAGCCGAGGCTCCCGAATTGCCGCGCATCCGGCGCTTCTTCGCCGAGAGGAGCGGGGACGTCGTCCGGGCGTTTCTTTGGAACGCAGCCGCGTGGATTTTTTTGTTCCTCGAAATCTTATGGGCGATCTCGATCCTGGGCGCCGAAATCGGGTGGCTCGATGCGTTCATCCTCCACGCGGTTCTCCGCGCGGTGCAGACCGCCACCTTCTTCATCCCCGCGAACCTGGGCTCTCAAGAGGGAGGGCTCGCGTATTTGAGCGCCCTCGTCGGTCTTTCGTCGGCGCACGGCGTCGCGCTCAGCCTCGTGAAGCGTCTGCGCCAGTGGCTCTTCGCCGCGGCCGCCCTTTTGTTTCTCCCTCTCCTCTCCCGCGAAACGGAGCACTAAAACGCGGAAGACAAAAAAAGCGCCAGCCCTTTTTAAGGGCCGGCGCTTTTTTTTAATTTTGGTCGGTTACTTCGAAGCCGTTCCCACGTAGGCGTAAGCCGGTTCGGTGTGCCACGCGCGCGTAAGTCTCTGCCATTCGCGGCGGGCGCTCTCGAAATCCTCGCGGGCGCGCTCGATGCTCTCGTGGGCGGCCTGCGAGCGGACGGCCATCGTCGCGGAGAGCGCGCTGCGATGTGCCTGGGCGGCCGCTTCCCACTCCGAGAGCTTTTGAGCCAGAACGGCGTGCTGGGCCTGAAGACTTTCCTTGAAGTGGGCGAATCTCGTCGCGTCGGGGACGGACTCGAGCCGCTCGTAAAGCGCCTGCTTTTCGGCGGCGAGCTTCGCTTCCAGGATCGTGAACTCGGAAACTTTCTTAAGATCCCAAACCCAGCCCGCGCGGGCGAGAAGGGCGATCATCCATTTGCTCGGATCCCAGTCGTACCAGCGGATTCCGTTCCGGTAGTCGGTGGGAAAACGGTGATGGAAGTTGTGGTAGCCTTCGCCGTTCGTGAGGACGGCCGCGAACCAGTTGTCCTTCGCCGAAGAATGGATGTCGTAAGTGGCCTTGCCGAAGGTGTGGCAGACCGAATTGATGCAGAAGGTGGCGTGATAGACGAAGGTGATACGGAAAAGGACCGCGTACACGAAGGCGCCGAGCGCGTGGCCCGTGAGCGCGCCTAGGAGAACCGGCACGAGAATGCCTGCGACGAGACCCCAGAGCGGATAATTGTAGTGCTGGTGCATCAGCATCTTCTTCTTGAGAAGATCCTTGGCGTTCGCGTAATCGGGCTCCTGCTGCCAGAGAGTCATCCAGCCGATATGCGCGTACCAGAAACCTTTTTTGATGCTGTAAGGGTCTTTCTCGGTGTCGACGAAGCGATGATGGTCGCGGTGGCCGGACGACCACGTGAGGGCGGACTGCTCGAACGCGGCCGCGCCGAAAAAGAGAACGATGAACTCGACGACGGGATTTGTTTTAAAGGTCTGATGGGCGAAATAGCGGTGATAGCCGACCGTGATGCCCATGCCCGTGGCGACAGCGAAAAAGAGGGTTAAAATGATCTCGGCGCGCGAAATGCCGTAGTAGTGGTAATAGAGGGGCACCGCGACCAGCGCGCCCAGCATGGTGGCGGCGAAAAAAGCGATAATCGGCCAATTGTATCTCTTAACCATTTTGGTACCGGTGCCCATGGAAAGACCTCATTTATCGGGTGAGCCCCTATTATACCCGATGGAGGCACCGGATGCTTCAAAAAGAGAAAAATAACCCTCTTTTTTTGGTATAATAGCGCCATGAAAGCTCTTAAGGCCCGCCTTTTCTACCTTTTTATCCTATGTTTCCCGGTAATTTTGACCTCGTCCGCCGCCTACTTCGTGCTAAAGGCGTGGGGACAAGGAGCGTTGCCGCGCGGATTCTCGCTTTTTACGGCGATTTCCCTGATTGGGACGGGGATCGCCCTTTTCACGCTTTCGGTCTCGTTCCTCCGTGCCAAGGACGCGCTGGCGCGTGCTCTGGAAACGCTCCGGGCGAGCGAATCGCGCACGGCGGCGATCCTGGAATCCTCGCTCGACTCCATCATCAGCATGGATCACCAGGGTCTCATCGTCGAATGGAACGCGGCAGCGGAAAAGACCTTCGGATACACGCGGCAGCAGGCCATGGGACAAGAGATGGCTTCCCTAATCATTCCGTCCCGTTACAAGGAGGCCCACCGGAAAGGGCTCGCCAAATACCTGGCGACGGGCGAAGGCCCGGTGCTCAACCGCAGAATCGAAATCGAAGCCATGCGCGCCGACGAAATGTCCTTTCCTGTCGAGCTCGCCATCACGCGGATCGGCAACACGACTCCTCCGCGTTTCACGGGTTTTTTGAGGGACATCACCGAACGGCGACGAGACGAACGCGCGCGGAGCTTTCTGTCGGAACTCAACCTCGCCCTCCAGCGCATCGTTTCGCCGGACGAGATCATGGCCGTGACCGCCCGGTTTCTCGGTGAGTATATGGACGTCGACCGCTGCGCGTACGCCGACGTTGAGAACAAGGACGTCTTCGTGATCACGGGCGATTACTTGCGCGGCGTCTCGAGCATCGTCGGTAGATGGCCTGTCGCGGCGTTCGGCGGCGACTGCTTGGATAAGATGCTGAAGAACGAGGCGTACGTGGTCTTCGATTCGGAGAACGACCCCCGCATCGGACCCGTCGATCTGCCGGCGTACCGGGCGACGGCCATCCGGTCGGTGATCTGCGTGCCCCTTCATAGAGGGGGGAAATTCACGGCGGCCATAGCCGTCCATCAGAAGACGCCCCGGCAATGGAGCGCGGAAGAGATCGAGCTCGTGGAGTCGGTCGTTGCGCGCTGCTGGGAATCCCTTGAGCGCGCGAAGGCGGCGCGGGATCTTCGCGAGCACGCCGCGGATCTCCTGCGCACGAACCAGAGGCTCGAGCAGTTCGCCTACGTGTCGTCCCATGATCTCCAAGAGCCCCTTCGAAAAATCCTCACGTACGGTGACAGGCTCCAAAAAAGTCTCTCCGATACGGTAGAGAAGGATTACCTCGAACGGATGCAAAACGCGGCGCTGCGCATGAAGCAGGTGATCGAGGATCTTCTGCAGTATTCGAAAATCGCGCGCACGGAAGGGATCGTCAAAGAAGACATCGGTTTGCGCGGCCTCCTAGTCGAGGTGCTTTCCGATCTGGAGCTCCAAATCAACGAGTCCGGCGCGAAGATCCTCCTCGAGGGCGACGGCGTGATCCGGGGCAGCCGGACCCAAATCCGGCACCTCTTTCAAAACCTCTTCACCAATTCCCTCAAATTCGCGAAGAAGGACGTTCCTCCGGAAATCGTCGTGGCGGTGCGCGAGGCAGGTCCTTTCCGCGAAGTCAGCGTTTCCGACAACGGGATCGGTTTCGACGAGCAGTACGCACAAAAAATATTCCAGCCGTTCCAGCGTCTTCACGGGCGCACCGAGTACGAGGGTACGGGAATCGGCCTAGCGATCGTGCAGACGATCGTCCAGAACCACGGAGGCACGATCGTCGCCAAAAGCCGGAGCGGCGAGGGCGCGACTTTCGTTATCTCGCTTCCGGCGTGATCCTTTGATAGAATAGGGCCCATGTCCGAATCGATCCCGCAACCCCTCGACCAGATCATGACGAAGCTTGGCCTCTCCAACGCCCAGCTCGTCAACGCTTCGACCGAACAGCTCACTTTCAAGATGGTCCAAAAGGGCCGCCGCGGCCGCAGGCTCACGCCGAACGTCCAGGAGAAGATCCTGAACGCGCTCCACGCCGCCCACCCCGAGCTTCGCTTGCGCCGCCGCGATCTTTTCCGGTACGAGATGAACCCGATCATGGTGGAGACGATCCGGCAATCGCTGGAACTCGCCACGAAAGGGGAAGTCACCTACCCGCAGCTGGTCGATCTATTGGCCGCCGCGGGAATCACGGGATACAAAGCCGAAGTCGGGCCGAACCGCTATACTTTCTACGGAACCGGCGGCGAGGCGCACGTGGAAGAGGGGCCCGCGGTCGTCGAGGGCTCGCTCGGAAGGTACGACGAGACCGCGCTCAAAGCCGTGGTCGCCGTCGCGAAGAAAAAAGTCATCGACCATCCCGAGTTTCTGCGGAAGATCCACGCGGCGGGAATTTCGGTTTACGACGTGAATATCCGGAAGCGCTTCATCGATTACAAGGGCGAAAAAGACTCGTACCGCGAGAACGTTCCCGTTTACGTTCCGGAAGCGCCGAAGGCAGCGGAACCCGCGGCCGAAAAGGCCGCACCCAAGGTTTCCGCCAAAAAACCCTCCAAGGCCAAGAAGAAGCGTCCGGGCATCGTCCGGACGACCCGGAAGCAAAGGCTCACCTTCCGCAGGAAACTTCGAGCTTCGAAAAAAGCGAAGCGTCCGAAGAAGAAGCGGGCGTAGCCGAAGCAGTCCGTTCCTCCGCCGGCAATTCACGCGGGCGGCATTCCGTTTTCCCGAGGATCGCGCATGGTCGTCCACATAGAAGTGTATTTCCGCAGGCTGAGGCGAGTCTTCAGCCGGAGCCAGTGGCTCGCGAAGCTGCTTCATCTGCCCGCGGAAAAAGGCGCGCCGACCCGGCCTGGTCTCGTGATGATCCAGATCGACGGCCTCGGACTCAAGCATCTCGAGCGCGGGATGAAGGAGGGGCGGATGCCTTTTCTTTCAAAGCTCGCCGGCCGCGAAGGATACAAGCTCTACCGTCATTACTCCGGAGTTCCCTCCAATACACCCGCCGTTCAGGGGGCGCTTTTTTACGGCGTGAAGGCGTGTGTGCCCGCGTTCAGCTTCAAAAAACGCGAGAGCGGCCAGATCCATATGCTCTTCAATCCCGTTTCGGCCTCGGCCGTGCAAAAATGCCTCGAGGAAAAAACCGGCAAGCCGGGGCTCCTGGACGGCGGCAGCGCTTACGGCAACATTTTCACGGGCGGCGCGAAAGAAGCTCATTTCTGCGCCGCGGGGATCGGATGGGGGAGTATGTTGAAAGCGGTGAATCCCCTGGGTTTGCCGCTGACGATCGTCCTCAATCTCCACGTCGTGGCGCGTGCGATTTTATTCGTAGCGGTGGAATTCGTCATTGCGCTCGTCGACTGCGTGCGCGGCATCGCCGCGGGCAAAGCGGTCCTCAAAGAACTTGTTTTCATCCCGCTCCGCATGATGGTTTGCGTCCTTTTGCGCGACGCGAGCGCGGAAGGAGCGAAGATCGACGTCACGCGCGGCCTCCCGGTCGTGCACGTTAATCTCGCGGGTTTCGACGAGCAGGCGCATCACCGCGGTCCGAGTTCCTCCTTCGCGATGTGGTCTCTCAAGGGGATCGACGACGTCATCCGCGGAATCCACCGGGCGGCGCTCGAGGCTCCGAACCGCGATTACGACGTTTTTGTCTATTCGGACCACGGGCAGGAAGACGTGCAGCCATACCGACAGGAATTTGGCCGGAGCATCCAGGAGGCCGTCACCGAAATTTTCAAGGAAAAGATCGAAACCGACAAGTGGCATGTCGACTTCGTCCGTTCGCCCAAGCGCAACCGCGCGTACCTCATGCGGAACCGCGAGCGCGCCGCGCGCTCTCCGAAGAGCCCCGTGCCACCCCAAAAGGAAGCTGAGAAAAAAATGCAGGTGATCGTGACGGCGATGGGGCCCGTCGGCCATATTTACCCGCCTGTTCCTCTCACGAAAGACGAAAAAAAGACGCTGGCGCGCGGGCTCGTGACCGCCGCGAAGATTCCATTCGTCATGACCGCCGCCGAGCCGGGCAAAGCGCTCGCCTGGAACGCCGAGGGCGAATTCACGCTTCCGGAAGACGGCGCGCGCGTGATCGACAAGGCGCACCCCTTTTTCGAAAACGTCGTGGCCGATCTCGTCGATCTGTGCCATCACGACGACGCCGGCGAGCTTCTTACGTTCGGATGGCGCGACAAAGGAAAGCCGCTCACGTTCATGGGGGAGCTCGGCAGCCATGCGGGGCCAGGGATGGTCGAGACCACCGCGTTCGCTCTACTGCCTTCCGACGCCCTGCCCCGGCGCAAAAAAGAATGGATCGACACGCTCGACCTACGCGCGGCCGCGGAGCGATCGCTCAAGCGCGACGACGACGGACCGTTCGGCGAAGAGGGGGACGAGCCGCCGGCGGCTTTCCGTCTTATGACCTACAACGTCCATGGATGTCTGGGGCGCGACGGGAAAATTTCCCCGACGCGCATGGCCCGCATCGTGGCCCGCCAGCGGCCCGACGTGGTCTGCCTGCAGGAACTGGACCCGGTGGGAGAAGCGCACCAGGCGGACCTCCTCGCGAAGAAGCTGGGGATGAATTTTCATTACTTTTCGCCGTTGAAAGGCGGCCGGCGTCGGAGTCTGGCGGTGCTCAGCCGCCATCCGCTCAAGCTCGTGAAGACCGGTTTTTTGCCTCGCCTGGCGAACACCGCTCTTTTGGAGCCGCGGGGCGCGATCTGGGTCGAGATCGAACTCGGCGGGAAGAAGATACAGCTCGTGAACACGCACCTCAGCCTCTCGCCGCATGAAGCGCTGCGTCAGGCGGACGCGCTCGTCGGCGCCGAATGGCTCGGCGGTTTCACCGGGGACGGCCCTCTCATCGTCTGCGGCGATTTCAACGCGGAGCCAACCTCCGGCGTCTGCGGTAAAATATGTAAGACGCTGAAAAACGTGCAGGACGGACGGGGTTCGCGCATCAAGACGTTCCCGAGCTATTACCCGCTCCGCGCGCTTGACCACGTGTTCGTCGGACCGGGAGTGAAAGCGCTCCACGTTTCCGCGCCTGCCACGGAACTCGAACGACTGGCGTCCGACCACCTGCCGCTCGTGACTGACTTGGAGATCGAGTGAAATCCATGGAAGCCCCCCTCAAATATCCTTACGGACTCATCGGCAACTGCCTGAGCGCGGCCCTCGTCTCGACCGACGGAAGCGTCGACTGGATGTGCATGCCTTATCTGGATTCCTCGTCCGTCTTTGCGAAGATCCTCGACACGGAAAAAGGAGGCTCGTTCAAGATCGAGGGAGTGAACACGGTCCGCACGAGCCAGGAGTACGTGCGCTTCACGCCCATCCTCCGCACGCGTATCGAGACGACCGAAGGCGTCTTCGACGTCTACGACTTCATGCCACGCTTCCTTTTGCCGGACGGAAATAATTTCTACTGCCCGTCCGAGATCCAGCGGAGCGTCCGGCTCATCTCGGGAAAGCCGAAGATCCGTGTCATCCTCGACGCGCGCCCGAATTACGGCGCCAGCGGCGTGCGGGTGGAAAACCACGGCGAGTTCCTGAAGTACGTCACCGACGCCGGTGAATACCACAGTTATTACTTCTACACCGACGCCGATTTCGCGAACGTTCTAGAGCGCCGGGAGTTCGAGCTGACGCGCTCGATGTATTTCGTCCTTTCGTACCACCAGAAGATCCGGCCGTTCAACGCCGACCGCTCCTATGTGGAATTCGAACAGACGAAGAGCCACTGGCTGAGCTGGGCGAGCCGCACGAGCTACCCCGAGCGCCACCGCGAGCAGATCATCCGGTCGCTCATCACGCTCAAGCTCATGATGTACCAGCGGACCGGCGCGGTCATCGCAGCCCCGACCACCTCGCTTCCCGAGATTGCAGGGAAGGACCGTAACTGGGATTACCGCTTCTGCTGGATCCGCGACGCGTCGATGATCATCGAGCTTTTTGCGCGTCTCGGCCACGGAGGCTCCTCGACCGGCTACATGAATTTCATCCTGGACCGGATGCTTCTTAAGAACGACGGCATCTCGGTTATGTACGGCATCCACGGCGAGAAGGTGCTCACCGAGAAGATGCTGATGCATCTCGAGGGGTATCTCGGCTCGAAGCCGGTCCGCATCGGGAACGCCGCGCACACACAGACGCAGAACGACGTGTACGGCGAGCTCATCGACGCGATCTACACGTTCTTCGAGGCTCAAGGGGGCGTGGGTTTCCATTTTGACCAAGAGCTTTGGACCGCGGTGCGTTCGCTCGTGAACTTTTCCCGCGCCACGTGGGAAACGCCCGACAACGGCATCTGGGAGTACCGCGGAGAGGTCCAGCACCACGTTTTTTCCAAGCTTATGAACTGGGTCGCGATGGACCGCGCGGGCCGGATCGCCCAGAGCATTGGCAAAAAGGCCTACGCCGAGGATTATTTCAAGACGGCCGAGCGCATCCGCGAAGACATCTTGAAGAACGGCTGGAATGAGAAGGTTCAGGCTTTCACGATGTACTACGGCTCGGACAACGCCGACGCGTCCGTGCTCCTCATGCTCCACTACGGTTTCCTCCCGAAAACCGACCCGCGCATGATTTCGACGGTGGATTTCTGCTACCGCGAACTTTTGCGCGATGGTGTCGTCATGCGTTACACGGCCTCCGATGACTTCGGCCGGCCGGAGAACGCCTTCCTCATCTGCACGTTCTGGATGGTGAACGCGCTTTACCTCGTCGGCCGCCAAAAAGAGGCCCGAACGATCTTCGATTCCGCGCTCGCCTCGGCCAACCACCTCGGCCTCATGTCGGAGGGGCTTCAGCCCTCGACAGGCCGGCAGGTGGGGAACTTCCCGCAAGGCTACTCGCACATGGCGTTCATCCAATCGGCGATGCTTCTCGAGACGGATTACGAATGGGGCTCGATGCGCGAGAAGTACGCGACGGGCCGAACCCGCGAAGAATAGAGCATACCCGCCTTGGCCCTCATCAGCATCATCGAAGTCTCGCTCGCCCTCGGCGGCCCCCTCCTTTTCGACGGGGTGAGCCTGCAGGTGGAGTCCGGCGAGCGCATCGCTCTCCTCGGCCGCAATGGGGCCGGCAAGACCACTCTCATGAAGGTCATCGCCGGCGAGATGAAGGTCGACAAGGGCGAGATCGGCTATCAGAAGGGAATCAAGGTCGCGCACCTTCCGCAAGAGGTACCCACCGGCGTCACCGGCGTCGTGTACGACATCGTCCTCTCAGGGCTTCCGGAACGCGTGAAGCTCCTCGGCGAATTTCACCGCCTCCATCACCGCCTCGAGACCGAACACACCGAGCAGCTCATGGGCCAGCTCGACGCGCTTCAGGCCGAGATGGACCGCACGAACGGCTGGGAGACCGAGCGCCAGATCGAGGAAGTCCTTTCGCACATGAAGCTCGACCCCGACGCCGCGTTCGAATCGCTCTCCGGCGGTCAAAAAAGAAAAGTTCTCTTGGCTCGTGCGCTGGTTCTCCGGCCCGAAGTCCTCCTTCTCGACGAACCGACGAACCACCTCGACACCGATTCCATCGAATGGCTCGAAGGCTATCTCAAGGATTACCCCGGCACCCTCTTTTTCGTCACGCACGACCGCATGTTCATGACGCGTCTGGCGACGAAGATCGTCGAGCTCGACCGGGGCAAGCTCTACGCCTGGACCTGCGACTACCCGACGTTCCTCGAGCGCAAGAAGCTCGCGCTTCACACCGAGGCGATGGAGTGGGAGAAGTTCGACAAGAAACTCGCCCAGGAAGAAGTCTGGATCCGGCAGGGCATCAAGGCGCGGCGCACCCGCAATGAGGGCCGCGTGCGGGCGCTCGAGCGCCTGCGCGAAGAAAAGAAATCGCAGCGCCAGCTCATCGGCAAGGTCCGCATGAAGGCGCAGGAAGCCGAGCGTTCCGGCGCAGTCGTTACGAAAGCCGAGAACGTGTCGGTCGCGTTCGGCGAGAAGCGGCTCGTCCGCGATTTTTCGATCCGCATTCTCCGCGGGGACCGGATCGGGCTCATCGGCCCCAACGGCTGCGGCAAGACGACGCTCCTACGCACGCTCCTCGGGAAGCTCGAGCCGCAGTCCGGAACGGTGACGCTCGGCACGAACCTCGAGATATCCTATTACGACCAGCTGCGCGAGCAGCTCGACGAGAACAAATCGGTGACGGAGAACGTGAGCGGGGAAACCGACACGGTCGTGATCGACGGGCGGCCGCGCCACGTGCTCGGTTACCTGCAGGAATTCCTTTTCTCGCCGGACCGCGCGCGTACGAAGGTGAGGGTTCTCTCGGGCGGCGAGCGGAACCGGCTCCTTCTGGCACGTCTTTTCACGCGCACGTCGAACCTGCTCGTCATGGACGAGCCCACGAACGACCTGGACGTGGAGACGCTCGAGCTCTTGGAAGAACTTCTAGTCTCTTATTCGGGAACGCTGCTCCTGGTCAGCCACGACCGCGCGTTTCTCAACAACGTCGTGACGTCGACCATCGTGTTCGAAGGAGACGGCGTCGTGTATGAACATCCGGGCGGTTACGACGACTGGCTGAACCGCCGCGAACTCGAGCCGGAGTCGCGAGAGCCGGAACGGAACGTCGAGAGCGCGCCCAAACGACCGGCTCCCGCGCCTGCCGTCGCCGCGGCGAAGCCCAAGAAGCTTTCCTCCAAGGAGCGCAAAGAACTCGAAGCGCTTCCGGCGCTCATCGAAAAGCTGGAAGCCGAGCAGGCTCAAATCGTCCAAAAGATGTCGAGCCCCCATTTTTCGATGAAGGACGTGGGAAAGATCGCGGAGATCAAAGCGCGCCTGGCGGCACTGACGGAGGAGCTCAAGGCGGCGTACGCCCGCTGGGAAGCCCTGGAGGGTTCCGTATAAATTAATGTTTTTTTAATCGGATTCTAATGATTCATCGTTTAGATTAGTTCTTTCGCACCCTCCCAAGTGTCAGGCTAACCGAAAGAAAACGATGAAAAAATCCGATCGCAACAATCCCGGTTCCAAGCCCATCCCCTACCTGAAAGACGCCAAAAAGAAACCGGTCACCAACGACAAGGTGGCGGACCTCCAGAAAAACACTGAAAAAGGAGTCGAAGATTCCTTTTTAACGACGAATACCGGCCTCCGGATTAACGACGATCAGAACTCGCTCAAAGCTGGGGACCGCGGCCCGTCCCTCCTCGAAGACTTTCATTTAAGGGAAAAGATCACTCATTTCGACCACGAGCGCATCCCGGAGCGGATCGTTCATGCCCGGGGATCCGCGGCGCACGGTTTTTTCCAGGTTTACGAATCTCTCGCGCCGTTGACCAAGGCGAAATTCCTCCAAGACCCCGCGGCAAAAACCCCGGTCTTCGTCCGCTTTTCGACGGTAGCTGGTTCGCGCGGCTCGACGGACTTGGCCCGTGACGTGCGCGGCTTCTCGGCCAAGTTTTACACCGAAGAGGGGAATTACGACCTCGTCGGCAACAACATGCCCGTGTTCTTCATCCAGGACGCCATGAAGTTCCCGGATCTCGTTCACGCGGTCAAGCCCGAGCCGCATCACGAGATGCCTCAAGCGGCATCCGCCCACGACACCTTCTGGGATTTCATCTCCCTGATGCCGGAATCCGCGCACATGGTCATGTGGCTTATGTCCGACCGCGCGATTCCCCGCAGTTACCGGATGATGGAAGGCTTCGGCGTCCACACCTTCCGCCTGATCAACGAAAAAGGCAAGGCGCGGTTCGTGAAGTTCCATTGGAAACCCGTTCTCGGCCTCCAATCGGTGGTTTGGGACGAGGCTCAGAAAATTTCCGGAAAAGACCCTGATTTTCACCGGCGGGATCTCTGGGAATCGATCGAGAACGGCGATTATCCGGAATGGGAACTCGGTCTCCAGATCGTCGAAGAGGAAGACGAGCACAAATTCGATTTCGACCTGTTGGACCCCACCAAGCTCATTCCCGAGGAGCTAGTGCCCGTTCGGCGGGTCGGCAAGCTCACGCTGAACCGGAACCCCGACAATTTCTTCGCGGAAACGGAACAGGTGGCGTTTCATCCCGGCCACGTCGTCTCGGGGATCGATTTCTCGAACGACCCCCTTCTTCAGGGGAGGCTTTTTTCCTATACGGACACGCAGCTCATCCGGCTCGGGGGGCCTAACTTCAACGAGCTTCCGATCAACCGGCCGATCGCCCCGGTGCACAACAATCAGCGCGACGGGTTCGGTCGGCAGACGATCAACCCCGGCTCGGTCAGCTACGAGCCAAATTCGATCGGCGGGGGGATGCCCGCCCAGGCGAAAGCGGCGATGGGCGGTTTCGTCAGCCATATGGAGAAAATAAGCGCGGCGAAGATACGCGGACGGAGCGAAAGCTTCCTGGATCATTTCAGTCAGGCGGCGCTTTTTTTCAACAGCCAGTCCGAAACGGAAAAAACGCACATGGTCCAGGCGCTCCGCTTCGAACTTGGGAAAGTGGAACGCCCGGAGATCCGGAAGCGGATGGTGGGCATTCTTTCGCTCATCGACAAATCCCTCGCCGAACGCGTGGCCAAGGGCCTCGGCATCGAAGTGCCCGTCCCGGAGCAGCCGATCAACCACAGCGTCCCGGCGGACGCCGATCCGGCGAAACTGCAGCCGAAGCGCGTCAAAAAACAGCAGGCGCCTTCTCCCGCGCTCAGCATCGCCCGCGCTCCAAAGAAGGGAATCAAGACGCGGAAGGTCGCGTTTCTGGCCGCCGACGGCGTGGACGACGATTCGCTGGAGTCCGTGAAGGAGGCCCTTCTAGCCGAAGGAGCTCTCGTGAAGATCGTGGCGCCGAGGCTCGGGTTCCTGCGAAGCGCGAAAGGAAAGGAAATAAAGATCGATTTCAGTCTGCTCACGACCGCGTCGGTTCTCTTCGACGCGGTGTACGTGCCGGGCGGCGAGAAGAGTGTCACGGCGCTCAAGGAAGAGGCCTCCGCGATCCACTTCGTCAATGAGGCGTACAAGCACTGCAAATCCGTCGCGGCGGCGGGGGCGGGTCTCAAGCTGATCGAGGCTTCCTTCATTGGCACCGGAAGTGAAGAGGCTGGCGTGGTTTTAAGCGCGGATCCGAAAGCACCGAAGCTGGCTAAAGCCTTCGTGAAGGCGATCGAGGAGCAGCGCCACTGGAGCCGGGAAACGAAGGACGAGGTCCCCGTCCCGGCTTGAGGTCTTTTTTAATTTTTAATGTATTTCTAATCTATTTCTAATCCTTCTCTGCCATACTATTCGTTCTTTAGCGTTCGCTTACTATTAACAGCAGCGGGGTGAGTATGGATAGATTTGTTCGTTTCGTCGGTGCGGCCGTTCTCTTTTTCGGGTTTTTCGGTTCCGTGGCGGATGCGGCGGATCCGCGTCTGATTCTCTCGAAGGGGAAGGCGTCGTTCGGAACGCAGGACACGCGGCGCGGGGGCTCACCCGAAAGCCTGCAAGCCGCCGAAACCGCCCAAGCCGCCGCTATCTCGCACAAGAACGCACTCCAGGAACCTTCTAATTTTCTTTCCGCTCAAGCCGCCCCCTCTTTGATCGAGCCGTCCGTGACGGCACCGACCCAGGTCGGCTGGTCGGGCGGCAGCACGTACCCCGCGATCGTCTACGATCCGAAAATCCGCGGCCGGGCGTATACGCTTTCGGATTCCTCCGGCTTCTATCGCTCCGAAAACGGAGGCGCTACGTGGCAAGCCGCCAATCAGGGCGTCGTGAACCTCGCGGTCGCGTCGCTCGCCATCGCCCCGTCAAATTCCAACGTTCTCTACATGGGTTCGACCGCCGGCGTGCACCGCTCGAACGACGCCGGAAAGACCTGGACCTTCTCCGAGGCGTCGCGCGGGAAGATCCCGTTTAAAAGGCTCGCGAGTTACAAGGCGCTCGCCGTCGACGCGCTGAACGTCAATAAAGTGTACGCGGGCTCCTCGGCTGGCCAGGTGTTCCATTCCGCCGACGGGGGAACGAGCTGGACGCAGGTGGGAACGCTCGCCATCGGCGTGCCGGTGAGCGCGCTCCACCTGACGCGCGACGGCAGGCTCTTCGCCGGTTCTTCGAAAGGCCTCATGACGTACCAGGGCGGGACGTGGCAAAAGGTCGCACTCAAGAGCGACCACGTGTACGACATCGTCTCGATCATGCACAACGGCAAGGAGACGCTTTACGTCACGAACGGCCGCAACGTCGCTCATTCGAGCGACCTCGGCGTCCCGACGGTGTGGTGGTACGCCGGCATGGTGCCGAAATTCAACGCCGCGACGGACGGATGGATCAACCGCATCGCGGTGAGGCAGCATCCGAGAACCGGCAAGGTCGAGGTGCTCGCGTCGCTTAAAAAGGACTGGAACGGCCGCCTTTTCCTGGGTACGAACCACGGCGAGTCGTGGAAGGAGATCGGTCTCAATTTCAACAACGACCCTCTCGCGAATCCGACGCGCGAGTGGAAGAAAAGCGGCGCGAACCAGTGGCTCGCCGTCGCGTTCGACCCATTCAATACCGAGACGTTCACGATCGCCGACGACTGGGGCCTCTGGAAGACGACCGACTCCGGCGCGAGCTGGAACGAAAGCATCGCGGGCACGCCCAACGTGATGGGGACCTCGATCGTTCGCGATCCGCTCACGGGCACTTATCTCGTGGGCACGATGGACAACGGCCTGGTCGAGCTGAATCCGCAGACGGGCGCGATGAAGGCGGTGTTTCCGAACGCCTCGACTCCCTGGCAGCTTCATGGCCACGTCTGGAAGGCGGAAGTGCTTCCGAACGGAAACCGGATTCTTGCGGTTTCGCCTTGGAACAGTGCGTCGAACGTCGTGGTCGTGGTGCGTCCCGACGGAACGACGGCCCTCGCGAACGGCCTTCCGGCGCTCTATCCCAAGACGAACACCGTCTGGGAGAAGGGCTACATGCGCACGCTCGCGGTCGATCCGTCGAACCCGGATAAACTTTACCTGGGAATCGACGGCAACGACGGCGGCGGACTTTACGTCTCCACGGACGGGGGGCTCAACTGGGCGCGTTCCGCGGGTCAGCCCGCGTCGCTCCGTGTCTACAACGGCCTCGCGGTCGATCCCGTCGAAACGAACCGCCTTTTCTGGGGAGCGATGGGTTCCGGCGGTGGCGTGTACCGTTCGCTCGACGCGGGCGGTACGTGGACGCGCGTGTTCACCGGCTCCTACAACGTCTCGGACGTGGTCGTCGGCCCGGATCAAACGGTGTACGCCGGAGGCGATACCGGTGGCCCCGCGCTTTACGTTTCGCGCGACAAGGGCGCGACGTGGGGAATGCTTAAGAAATTCGAAGGCACGGGCACGCTTCAGGCGATCACGATCGACCCGAACGATCCCAAGCGTATGGTCGTGAGCTCCCGCAAATGGGGCGACTCCACGGGCGCGAAAGTCTATTTCACGGCGGACGCCGGAAAGACGTGGAAGGAAGTCGCCGCAACCGGCCTGCCTAATACGTCCGGAGCCGCGGACGCCGTTTTCAGCCAGGACGGAAAATCGCTGTATCTTCTCATGACCGCCGGTTCTCTTTACCAGGTACCGCTCCCGTGACGGATCCCGCCCGTTCCACCCCGATGCCGAAAGCGTCGATTCTCATCGTCGACGACGTGCCGGCCAATCTCATTGCGCTGGAAGCGGTTCTTTCCGAATACGACGTCGTGTCGGCGAAATCCGGCCAAGAGGCTTTGGATGTCTTGAAGGACCGAAACTTCAACGTGATCCTCCTCGACATCCAAATGCCGGGAATGGACGGCTTCGAAGCAGCGCGCCGCATGAAGCAGATGAGCACGTACCACGGCACGCCGATCATCTTCGTCACGGCGAACTTCAAGGACGACCCGTACGTGAAAAAAGGATACGAAGCGGGCGGCGTCGATTACTTCACGAAACCTTTCGACCCGGACATCCTTCGGATGAAGGTCGGTATCTACGCGTCGTTCCATCAGAAGACGAGCCTCCTCAAGGAGCGCGAAGAAAGGATCCGGCAATCGGAGGAACTGTTGAAAGCGGGCCATAAGCTGGCCGGGGTCCTCGAATCGCTCCCCGTGGGGGTGATCATCTCAGACGCCAAGGGAGGCATTCTCCAGACGAACGACGCGGTGCTCCGGATTTGGAAATCCATCGATCCGTCGCGGAAGGATTCCGCCGGAGAATTCTTGAAATGGTGGACGACGGCGGGAACGGCCATGAAAGACGCGTTCGCGACGACGTTAAGCACCGGTAGCTCGTCCCACAACGAGGTGCTCGACATCCAGTGCTTCGACGGAACCTGCAAGGCGATCTTGGTTTCCGTCTCTCCGCTCCTGGGAATCGACGACCAGATGGTAGGCGCCGTCGCCGTCGCCCAGGACATCACCGAGCACCGGAAGATCGAAGCCCACATGGAGGAGAGCATCATGAAGCTCGTTTCTATCGGCGTCGAGCTCCAGCAGATCGGCCCCACCGCTCCCGCCTGACAGGCTTAGAATTAGCTTTTTTTAATCCGCTTCTAATCCCGCTTTAATCCGTCCTTTCGTATACTGATTTCATCGTCGGATCCGCCTTTTCGTATCATTCCGGGCCGAGCTTTCCTTAGATCAACGGAGGATTTTATGCCCGCTAAAAAAAGCTCCAACAGCTCTACCGCCAGCAAGAAGAAGTCCAAGACGTACATCGATCTTCTCATCGCCGACCACGACAAAGTACGCGCGCTCTTCAAGCGGTTCGAAAAGACCGAAGACGACGATCAGAAGCGCGAAATCGTCGAGACCACGATCCTCGAGCTCAAGATTCATGCGACGATCGAAGAGGAGATCGTGTATCCCGCCTTCCGTGAGAACGAGGTCGTGGAAGAGGACATGATGGACGAGGCGGACGTCGAGCACGAAGTCGCCAAAAACCTCATCGCCGAGCTCGAGAACATGAAGCCGGGCGACGAATACTACGACGCGAAATTCACGGTGCTTTGCGAAATCATCGAGCACCACGCCGAGGAGGAAGAGGAAGAGATCTTCCCCGAAGCGCGTAAATCGAAAGAGATCGACGCGGAAGACATTACGGGCCGCGTCGCGGACCGCAAGCAGCAGCTGATGCAGGAACTCGGCGCGGAGCTCGCGGAAGCAAAATAATAACCGCTCCACCGAAAAGGGGAGGTTTCGTCCATGGGCATTCTGAAGACTCTGGTCGCCGGAACCATCGCCGTTGGCGCCGCTCGTCTGGCGATGAAGAACAAGAAGTTGGGCCGCGTCACGCGCGACGCGAAAGCGAGCATCCGCAAGGCCGTTCGCTCCGCCGCTCCGAAGGCTCGCAGCCTGAAGAGCAAGGCCCGCGTCAAGGCGAGAACCGCCTCGAAATAACCGCTATAGACGCAAGAAAAACGAACGCCCGCCGGTCCAGCCGGCGGGCGTTTTTGTCGGTTCCGGATCTCGAGGAGGAGGCTCTAGGACGCTCTTTCCAGAGCGAGAAGAACGCGCTTCGTGTTCTTCGGCCCGGAATAGCCGCCGGTCTTGCCGGAAGCGTTGATCACGCGGTGGCAGGGAACGACGATGCAGAGGGGGTTTTTTCCGTTCGCGCCGCCGACGGCACGAACCGCCTTAGGGTTACGGATCCGCCGCGCGACGGCCGCGTAGGAGCACGTTTCTCCGTACGGGATCTCGCTCAGGGCTTTCCACACTTTTTTCTGGAAAGCGGAGCCTTCCGGGTCGAGCGGCAGATCGAATTCCCGTCGTTTTCCGGCGAAATAGTCTTCGAGTTGCTTCACCGCGCGGGCCAGCAGCTTGGCTTCGGCCGTACGGCCGTCCAGCGACCGAATCACGGGAGCGTGCTGCTTCCGCCAGAACACGCCCTGAAGTCCTTTTGCGGACGCGACGAGATAAAGGGGGCCGATCTTCGATTTCATGAGCCACTGTGCCGCCATTTTTTCCTCCCAGCCTTCTCTTTTAGACATAAAAGCACTATAAGCTGCATCGCCGCCCCATCAAAGTCTTTATCTTATACCGTGTATAAATTCTCTTTCGAATCCGGTTGCCGTCCGGCGGGTCCGATGATAACCTAATCGCACTTACCGTGAGCCCACTTCCGACATGAACCTCGAGCATTTCGCGAGTATCGCCTCGCACGATCCCCTGAGCACGCCCGGCCAGGGTTCGACGTTCATTGCCGAGCTCCAGGCGAAGATCGTGATGAGCGCGTGAAGGACATCAATTTAGAGATAGTGCGCGTCACGGAGGCGGCGGCGATCGCCGCGGCTTCGTGGGTGGGGAGCGGGAACAAGAAAGCCGCCGACAAAGACGCGACCGACGCGATGCGCGTGCGTCTCTCGGCAATCGACTTCCGCGGCCGCGTGATCATCGGCGAAGGCATCAAGGACGAGAGCGCGGGCCTCTTCGCGGGGGAAACGGTCGGATGCGGCGGGGAGAAGTCTAAGATCTACGACATCGCGGTCGATCCGATCGAGGGGACGCGGCCCACGGTCCAGTCCGGGCCGGAGGCGCTGAGCGTGCTCGCGGTGGCGGGCAAGGACGCGCTTTTTTCGACCGCCGAATTCTACATGAAGAAGTTCGCCTACGGCCCCGCGATTGCGGAGAAGACGAAGCTCTCCATCGCGGACCCTCTTCCCGAGACGATCCGGAAGATATCCGCGGCGACGGGGAAGGACCCCGGCCGGGTCATGGTCTGCGTGCTCGACCGCCCTCGCCATGAAGGCCTGATCGCTGAGCTGCGCTCGCTCGGGACCCGCATCAAACTGATCCAGGACTGCGACGTCTCGGGCGGCATCGCGACGTGCCTCGAGCGAAGCGGCATCGACCTTCTCTGCGGCATCGGCGGCTCACCGGAAGGCGTTATCACCGCCTGCGCGATCAAATGCCTGAAAGGGGACTTCCAGGCGCAGATCGTGAAGAAGGACGGCACGGTGGAACAGCGCGTCCTCGGCCTCGAAGATCTCGTTAAGGGTCCGTGCGCATTCGCAGCGACGGGAATCACCGACGGCAGCCTTCTTCGCGGTGTCCGCTTCGATCCTTCCGGCCCCCGCACCCACAGCGTTTTCATGCGCTCGATCAGCGGAACGATCCGCTGGATCAGCGCCTCCCACGGAAACTAACGCCCTCACGACCTCCGGCCCGAGTTTTCTCCTTCCGTTATATTAATATCCGCTTAACCGAGCCGTAACATGGCGCGGCTATACTCCACATCAGAAAGCGGAGATCATGGAAGAAAAGCGTCAGCTCGAGGTTCTTTACCAAATCAGCCGGGAACTCGTGGGGAAGCAGGATCTCGACGCGATCCTGCAGCAGGTGGTCAGCATGACCTCGCAGTTGATCGATTCCAAGATTTGCTCTTTGATGCTCCTGGACACCAAACGGGAGCGACTCGTCATCAAGGCGACGCAGAGCTTGAGTCTCGCCTACAGGGATAAGCCGCCGATCCGCGTGGGCCAGAGCGTGAGCGGGCAGGTGGTATCGCGCAAGGAACCGATCCAGGTCGCCGACGTGTCGAAAGATCCGCTTTACGGGTACCCGGACCTCGCGCGGCAGGAGGGGTTCAAATCGCTGCTCTGCGTTCCGCTCCTTCTGGCAGACAGGGTGATAGGGGTGCTGAACTCCTACACGGAAGCGGAACGGACGTTCTCAAAAGAGGAGGTCCAACTTGTTCAGACGGTTGCGAATCAGGCGGCTATGGTCATCGAGCACGCCCGGCTTATCTCCGAGGAAGCGCAAGCCCGTCTCTCGCTCGAGACGAAAAAGGCGGTGGACGCGGCCAAGCGGCTCCTGATCAAGTCGCGCGGAATGTCGGAGGAGGACGCGCACCGGTTCATCCAGAAGGCCAGCATGGAGAAGAACAGGCCCCAGAAGGAAATCGCCGACGCGATCCTGATGGCGGCCGATCTGACGAAGTGAACGGACGGTTTTAAAAGAACGAACGACCGATGGGGATAATGACGTCCTTATCTTGAAGAGGCCGAAGGCGGCTTCCTCGGGGTAAGGATTTTTTCATTCATAGGAGGCAGCGATGAATAACGCGGTTTACGGTCTCACGGAAAAAGCGGTTTCGATCTGGATGCGGATCAACGAACGAATGGCGGAGGACGAACGGCGCCGGGAAAACGAAAGGGTGTGGATGATCTGCACGACCGACCGCGGAGCGAGAGCCTGAGGTGCTCACCGGAGAGAAGGACGCGGGGCCGTCCGCGTGAAGGAAGTGATGGCTGTCGTGCGCCCCGGAAAAGCGCGCGAGACGATGGAAGCGCTTGCGCGGATGGGCTGCCCCGCCTCGACCTCTTTTCGCGTGTTCGGACGCGGCCGGCAGAAAGGCCTGCGCTACGCCTCCGCCGAAATCGGCGCCCAGGAGATCACGGTCCGGTATCTTCCCAAGAAAATGATTCTTTGCGTCGTGCCCGACCGGCACTGGCGCGCGACGGTGCAGACGATCATCCGAGTCAACCAATCCGGCCAGTTCGGCGACGGCAAGGTGTTCGTCTCCGATATCAGGGAAACCTGCCGTATCCGCACCGGCGAAACTCAGGATGCCGCGCTTCGATGAAGATGATCAAGGCCGTGATACGGCCCGAAAAGGAATTCGACGTGGTCGGAGGTCTCGAGAAAGAGGGGTTCAATTCGCTCACGAAGCTCGACGTGCTCGGCAGGGGTCGCCAGAAAGGCGTGCGCGTCGGCGGAGCCGTTTACGACGAGCTCGCGAAGCTCCTCATTTACATCGTCGTCGAGGACAAAGACGCGTCGCGTGTCGTCGAGACGATCAAGAAGCACGCGCACACGGGAAACTTCGGCGACGGAAAGATATTTATCTCCGACGTCCGCGAAGCCTACACGATCCGGACTGGAAAAAACCGCCTTTAGCATGATTCTGGTCGAAATGCGTCTCGGCCCCCTCCTCATCCTACCGCGCCTTGCCACCGGATGATCGGCTCCGAAGCGGCGCTCGCGGCGGTCCTTTCGCACGCGCCCCGTCCGAAATCCGTTTCTGCGCCACTTCTTGCCGCGCTCGGGCACGTCGCGGCCCGCGACGTGAAATCTCCGCAGCCTTCGCCTCTCTTCGATAATTACGCGATGGACGGTTTCGCTTTTTCATCGGCATCGTCGGCCACCGCGGCCGCCGGGTCGCCGGTGCGGCTCCGGGTGACGGGCGCCGTCCGCGCCGGAGACGCCGTCGGGCCTCTCGGTTCCGGCGAAGCGGTGCGCATCATGACCGGAGCGGCCCTGCCTTTCGGCGCGGACACCGTGCTCCCGAATGAACGCGTGCTGACCGACCGGGATACGCTCGTCCTCCTCGAACCTGTCCGAGCGGGCGAGAACGTGCGTTACCGTGCGGAGGAATTGAAGAAAGGCGACGTCCTGCTACGCAAAGGCGCTCCGATCCACGCCGCCGCGGTGGGGATTCTCGCGGGCTTCGGGATCCGGACGGTGGAAGCGTACGAATTTCAGCGTGTCGCGGTGATCGCGACTGGAAATGAACTGCGCTCGCCCGGAGAGGCGCTCGGCCCCGCGCAGATCTACAATTCGAATTCCTGGATGATCCACGCGGCGCTCGTCCAAATGGGTATCCGGCCGATGTTTTGCAAACGCGTGGGGGATCACGCGGTCCACATCAAGAGGCTTCTCAAGTTCGCGCTCGCCCAGGCCGACGTCGTCATTTTGAGCGGGGGCGTTTCCGTGGGGGGCGCGGATCCGGTGAAGCCCCTCCTCCGAGACCTCGGGGTGCGTACGCTCTTTTGGAAGGTGAGCCAGAAACCCGGGAAGCCCCTTTTTTTGGCAAGCTCTCGAAGACGCTCGTCTTCGGCCTTCCGGGCAATCCGGCGGCGGTGTTCACCTATTTTTACGAGTACGTTTATCCCGCGATCCGCCGCATGTCCGGATTCGAGGAGCCGCGCCTGCGCCGCGAAGAGCTCGCGGTGGAAGAGCCGGTCGCGTCCGATCCCGAGAAATCCCTCAGCGCGCGCGAATAAAAAGAGGGACCTCAAGATCCATTAGAATCCTCTAATCCGCGTTTAATCCCTCTCTAATGCGCACTGTGCAATAATCTTCTCGCTCGACAATTTCCAAACCCATTTACCAGCATCTACAGTCATCCACAGGGGCGCCCTCCATGAAAAGAAATTCAGCTCTTTTTCTCTGTCTGGTCGTCGGTCTCCTTCACGCCCAGCTCGCTTGGGCCGTCGATCCCCGCGAGCTTCTCCTGCGCAGCAAGAAACATTTCCTCCAACAGGAAGGTCCCCGCGGCGGAGGCGAGTCCCCGGATCAGCTCGTCGCGAAGGAGGGGTCGAAGCAGGAGCTCATGGACAAACAAAACGCGCTTACCACGCTCGCGCCCGAGCCCATTCAGGTCCGCGCGTCGAACGAGCTGACGCAGGCCGCGGTCGCGCCACCTAAGCAGCTCGGCTGGTCGGGTGGCAGCACGTACCCTACGATTTATTACGACCCCGTGATCCGCGGTCGCGCGTACGCGCTCTCGGACTCGTCCGGTTTTTACCGTTCCGACGACGGCGGCGCGAACTGGTACGCTTCCAACAAAGGCATCCATAACCTCACGATTTCGTCCCTTACGGTCGCGCAAACCGACCGCAACGTCCTGTATGCCGGTTCCAATTCGGGTATCCACCGCTCGACCGACGGCGGACGCAACTGGACCTATTTCGCGAATACCTCGAACATCACGTTCCGCCGGCTCCAGAGCTACCGCGCGATCGCGCTCAGCCCGACGAACCACTGGACCGCGTACGCGGGTTCGGGCATGGGCCAGGTTTACGAGAAGCGAAGCGGACAGACGAATTGGACGCAGATGGGCAGCCTGCATCCAGGGGTCGCGGTCAGCGCCGTGCACGTGGCGCGCAACGGCCGCATTTTCGCGGGCTCGGCGAACGGGCTTTTCCTTTGGAACGCCACGAACAGCACGTGGCAGAAGATCGCACTCGAATCGAACGTCGGGGCGTTCGACGTCGTTTCTCTTTGGGAGAACAACGTCGAGACGATTTTCGTGACGAACGGGCTCAAGGTGGCGCGTACGACGGACACCGGCACGCCGGCCCAGTGGACCTACACGGCCGCGATGCCGCGTTACGACGCTTCCTCGGCGGGCGAGGCGAGCCGCTTGGCGGTGCGCCGCACGGCCAACGGGCAGCTTCAGATGTTCGTGGGCCAGAAACGCAGCTGGCAGGGCAAGGTTTACATGACGACCGACTCCGGCGCCACGTGGCGCAGCATGAACACCGGCTTCGTGAACGACCCGGCGCAGAATCCGACGCGTGTCTGGAAAAAGAACGCGGGCGTTCCGGTCTCAGTGTCGTTCGATCCGTTCAACGCGAACACGCTTTATTTCTCGGACGATTGGGGAATCTGGAAATCCACCGACAACGGCGTGACGTGGCGTGAGAGCGTGAAGGGGACGCCGAACACGATCGGCACTTCGCTCGCGTTCGACCCGCGCACCGGCACTTACCTCGTTGGCACGATGGACAACGGCCTCGTCGAGGTGAATCCGACGACCGGCGCGACGAAGGCGGTTTTCCCGAACGCCTCCACGCCCGCGCATTACCACGGACACGTGTGGCGCGTCGAAGTGGCGGCGAACGGCAACCGCGTCCTCACGGTCTCTCCGTGGAACGCCGCTCAGAGTTACGTCGTCGTCATCAAACCGGACGGGACCACTTCGTTCGCGACCGGACTGCCGACGTGGTTCCCTAAAGTGAACACGGTTTGGGAGAAGGGCTATCCGCGCGGATTCGTGAAGGATCCCACGAACGGAAACCGCTTCTACCTCGCGATCGACGGCGACGACGGCGGCGGCCTGTGGGTTTCGAACGACGCGGGGCTCAGCTGGTCGCGTCTGGGGAATCCGTCCTCGAAGAGAATCTACAACGGTCTCGCGGTCGATCCGTCCTCGCCGAACGTCCTCTATTGGGGGACGATGTGGGCGAAGGAGGCAGGCGGCATCTTCCGGTCGACAAACTCCGGCGCCACGTGGTCGAAAGTTTTTTCCGGGAATCCGAACATCGCGGACATCGTCGTCGGTCCGACCGGCGTCGTTTACGCGGGGGGCGAGGCGGCAGGCGTGGCGACGGTCTACGTTTCGAGGGACCGCGGAACGACGTGGAGCGTCTTAAAGACTTTTGCGGGCCAGACGGGCGGCCCGGCGCAGGGTCTCGCCATCGACCCCGCGAATCCTCAGCGGATGGTCGTCAGCCAGCGCAAATGGAACGATTTCACGGGTTCGAAGATCTGGCTCACGGAGGACGGCGGAGTGAACTGGCGCGAAGTGGCTACGGCGACCCTTCCGAACACCGCCGGCCACGTCGAGGCGCAGTTTTCGGCCGACGGCAATTCGCTCTTCGCCCTTCTCAACAACGGCACGCTCTACCACGTGCCGCTGGTCTAAAACCGATGCGCCCTTACCGGCGCCGCGGCGCCTCGAAAATTTCGAAGAACTCTTTCGGCGGGGGCGAATCGAATTCGAGGCGTCGGCGCGTGGAGGGATGGGTGAAGGATAAGCGGGTCGCGTGGAGCGCCATCCGACCGATCGGGTCCGTCTCCGCACCGTACTTATGGTCACCGGCGATCGGGCAGCCGAGGTCCGAAAGATGCACGCGGATCTGGTTCTTCCGCCCGGTTTCGAGCGCGAGCTCAAGCAGGGAATACTTGCCGTTCGTCTCGTGGACGCGGTAGCGGGTCGCCGACCATTTCGCTCCGCGCTCGCGGGCGGCCGCGCTGTAGACGCGCTTGAACGCGTCTTCCATGAGCCAGCTTTCGATCGTTCCTTCCGCTTCCTCCGGCGCGCCTTCGGCGACCGCCGCGTAGCGCTTCTCCGTCTTCTCCCAATTCTCCTCTAAATATTCTTTCGATTCCGGATCCTTCGCAAAGAGAAGCAGACCCGACGTGTCGCGGTCCAGGCGGTGAACGATGAACGCCCGCTTGCCGCTTTTGGCTCTCAGATACGCGGTCAGCTCGAAGTAAAGCGTGTGCTCGCGCTCGCGGTCGGTCGCCGTTGTGAGGAGGCCGGCCGGTTTATCGACCACGACCACCGCGTCGTCCTCGTGCACGATCTGCCATTTCAAACGTGTTTTCATGCGCTCCGCCGCGGCGTCCCCTTCGGACAGGAAATCGACGACGTCGCCCCGTTTCAGTTCGTGACGGTGAAGCGTCACGACGTCGCCGTTGACGCGCACGGAGCCGTGTTCGAGGAGCGCCTTGACCTGCGTGCGCTTGAGCGGAGAAAGCCGGTCCAGCAGATAGTCCAGGAGCTTGGAAGGCGCGTCGACGCGCAGTGGTTTCATGCCGCTTATTATAGGCCCTGCGAGGACGTTTGTGGTACAATACGCCGTTCGTTAAACCAGGCCAAGAAACGAGCCGGATGCTGCAGCCCAATCCCAAACTGATTCTCGTTACCGAAGACGACGAAGACGATTATATTCTTCTTCGAGACGCTTTCCAGGAACACCATCCCGACATCCAACTCGCCTGGACGCGCGACGGGGAAGAGACTCTCGCTTACCTCGCGAGAGTCGCCGACGACCCGGCCCAGTCCCTCCCGTTCATCATCATTCTCGATCTCAACATGCCGAAAGTCGACGGCCGCGAGGTTTTGAGGGAGATCCGCGCCACCGAACGCTTGAAACACATCCCGGTCGTCGTCTTCACGAATTCAGGCAACTGGCGGGACGCGATGGACGCCTACCGGCTCGGCGTGAACTCCTTCGTCCGTAAGCCCGCGGGCTACCGCGAACAGGTCGAATTCGTGCAGTGCTTCTACAAATACTGGTTTCATTTCTCGAAACTCGTGGCTCCCGTTTAAGATGAAAAAGCGTCTTTCCTTTACGCTGGCCCTGTCCCTACTTTCAATCGTGGTCTCCGCGGCCGCAGTGGAACAGCCACGCGAATTCTCCGCTTCGATGTCCATGAAGGCCGTCGAAGGCGCGTACGAAGCACGGATATACGTCTCCGACAAGAAGACGCGCCTCGAGATGCCGCAGGCCACGATGATCGTGCGCATGGACCGCAACGTCTCCTACATGTTGATGCCCCAGGAGAAGATGTACATGGAACAGCCGGTCGATACGGGCACGGCCGCCCGCACCGGCGGCGAGATGCCCGGTGAGATCGAACGCCGTTCACTCGGCAAAGAAACCGTAAACGGCGTGGCCTCTGAAAAATTCCTTATCCGCTACGCCGCTCCGGGCGCGGGCGAGCAGTCGGTGTACCAATGGCTGGGCGAGCAGGGAATGCCGGTGAAGACCTCCGCGGTCGACGACACGTGGTCGGTCGAGTTCACGGACGTGAAGATCGGCCCTCAGTCCGAAGCGCTCTTTGAGCCGCCCTCGGACTACAAACGCTTCGAGATGCCGAACATGGCGGAGTTCATGAACTCCGCCGGGCAGTGAAGCGACTTTCCCGCATTAAAAAGGTTTAATCCAAATTTAATCGAAAGCTAACGGAAATACGCCTAGGATGAAATCGGGTCGACTCGTTTACGGTCTCGAACCGCAAGGAGGCACCGATGGATTTCCGACGCATTTCCCCCCACCGCAAGACCGAACGCCAGTTCTACGTTCTCGCCCTCAGTAAAAGCCACGTCCGTCTTTTCGCCTGCGACATGCACGGCTTCCGCGAAATGGAGCTGGGCGGCGCCGTGCCCGAAGGCATGTCCGAGGCGATGAAATACACGGACGCGGAGAAGCAGTCCCAGTCACACACGCTCTCGTCGCGCCCCGGCCAAAGCCCGCAGGGGATGGGACACGGCCACGGCGTCGGACGGGACGACGAAAAGATGCGCGCGGAGGAGTATTTCCGTGAAGTCTCCGCCGGCGTGGCCGACATCCTGCGGGGCGACCGCTCGCCGATGGTCCTTGCGGCGGTGGAATACCTGGTTCCGATTTACCGGAAAGTGAACCGTTATGCGCACCTCCTGGACGAATTGATCCACGGGTCTCCGGACCGTCTTTCGGGGCGGGAACTTCACACGAAAGCGGTCGAGCTCATGAGGCACCAGATTATGAAAGACCGCTTTTAGGATCGTCCTTGCGCTTTCGGCCCTCCGGCGCCTACAATCGGCGTCGGAGGGCCGTATGAAGAAGGACGCGTTCGCACTCGTTTTCGCCGACGACAAGGGGAAGGTCTACGATTTTCCGGGCCTCGAAGCCACCGGCATGAAAGCGGGCCGATTTTTCGAGCTGAACGCGGCCACGCTCGTGCCGCTCCCGGAATCGAGCGAGCTTTTCCTTCTGCCGGGCCGTCTTCCGGTGGGCCGCGATCCCGAAACGGGCGCCTTCCGTACGCTCGAAGGCGATCCTTACTCCGCTGGATCCCCCTGTTCGGCGGTGGCCGCGTTCATCCCGCCCGGCTGGACTCTCGCGCACAGCGCGGCGTTCGCGGAAGTTCCGGGCGCCAAAGCGCTACCGCTCTTCGCATACGGCGCCGTCGCGTTCCGTGACGGTCGTTTCTGGGTGTCCGCGGTGCGCGTGGACGAAGACGCCCGTCATGACGAGCGTCTGATTGATCCCTCCGCGGTGGCAAGCGGCATCGCGGGCCTCCGCGCGCTCTTTCCGAAAAACCGCCTCGTGCCTCATCTTGAGAACTGCGCGACCGTCAACGCCTGTGCGAACGCGAAGAATTTCTTCCTCGGCCGCTTCGAGGCTCCCGTGCCCACGTCTCCCGTCTGCAACGCCCAGTGCCAGGGGTGTATCTCTCTCCAGCCCGACGGCCGCGATTTCCCCGCCACGCAGAAAAGAATTTCGTTCGTTCCCGATCCGGAGGAAATAGCCGAGCTCGCGCTCTTTCATATCGACCGCGAGTCCGCGCCGATCGTCAGCTTCGGCCAGGGATGCGAAGGGGAGCCGACGCTGGCGGCGGACACCATCGAGAAGGCGATCCGCCTCATCCGCCGCCGCACGTCGAAAGGCGCGATCAACGTCAACACCAACGCCAGCCGCCCGGAGGCGCTCGCGCGCCTTTTCGACGCGGGCCTCACGAATGTTCGTGTGAGTCTGAACAGTGTGCGCGAGCCGTACTACTCCCGCTACTACCAGCCGCGCGGTTACGACGTGACGCGGGTGGCTGAATCGGTGCGCGTGGCCAAGCGCGCCGGCGGTTTTGTGTCGCTCAATTACCTTTCGATGCCCGGCTTCACGGATTCGAAGCCCGAACACGAAGCGTTCCGCCGTTTCGTCGGGGAAAACGGCGTCGACATGGTGCAGTGGCGCAACCTGAACTACGACCCCGTCCGCTATTTCCGTGAGCTCGGCCTCGAGGGCGCCGACGAAGAGCTTATCGGCGTTCCGGAGGCGCTCGAAAGCCTCCGCGACGCATTCCCGCATCTGCGCATGGGCTATTTCAATCCGGTTAAAAAAAATTAATACGGCTTGAACGGCGCGAAACCTGCTGGCAAATCGCCGCGCGGTGCCCTACAATAAGGGCGCATGAACGATTCGAGCGACAAACGCTCCATGAGTTCCGTCCGGCGCCGCCCGCTGCGCGAGATCGCACCCGCGATCCTCGCGCTCCTCCTCTCTTTTTCCGCCGCGGTCTATCTCTGGGACACCGGCCGCAGCAACGCCGAGCGGCAGGTGCGCGAACGCTTCGAAACCCAGGTCAAGCAGATCGCGTTTCTCATACTCCGCCGGTTCGAACTGTACGCGTATTCGTTGTACGGGACTCAAGGGCTCTTCGCCGCTGACGCCGACGGCGTCGATGCCGGCGAATGGGAAGCGTTCACGCGCACGGAGGATCTGCGCCGCCGGTATCCCGGCCTGACGGCGGTGCGCTACGCGGAAACCGCGGACGGAAAGATTTGGATCGTAAAATACGCGGACCCCACGACGCTCGCGGGTTCGGCGCCGCCGCCGCGCGCGCTCGATGCGCTCGACCGCGCCGCCGCCGAAGGCCGTCCGGCCGCTTCGCGTCCGGTGCTGGAAGACGGCGACCAGGCGATCTCGCTCGTCCTGCCGGTATACGCCGCCGCCACCGAAACCGGCGCCGCTCCCAAAGGTTTCGTCGAGGCGGCGCTCCGTCTGCGGGAGCTGCTCCAAGCCACTTTCCTCGGAGTGGGCATGTCGCCCGATTTACGCCTCCGGATCCACGACGGTCCGCCCGATCCCGTGAATCTCGTGTACGACACGCACGCCGGAAAAGCAACCGAGCCGCTGGGCGAGCGCTTCACGGCGGTGATCCCGATGGAGGTCGCCGGCCGTCCGTGGACGCTCGAATTCGCGGCGCTGAACGCGTATTTTCCGGCCGCCGAACGGCGTCTGCCTCTTTTTTACCTGGCAGGTGGGATGCTCATCGGAATTCTGTTCTCCGGAATCGTCTGGGCACTTTCGACTTCGCGGTCGAAGGCGGTCGCTTTCGCCGAACGGATGACCGAGGATTTGACGCGCGAGATCGCCGAACGCCGCCTCGCCGACGAACGCCTGCAGAAAGTGGTCGTCGATCTCGAGCGGAGGAACCGGGAGCAGTCACTTCTAGGAGAGCTCGGAGAGCTTCTCCAGAGCGCTTCCCGTCCGGAAGAGGCGTATCCGATCATCGGGCGCTTTGCGGCCGAGCTTTTCCCTGGCACGAAAGGAACATTGCACCTCATGAACTCCTCGAGGAGCCTCGTCGAAAACGTCACCCAGTGGGGAGACGCATTGCGCGCAGAACGCGTATTCGGCCCGGAGGACTGCTGGGCGCTCAAGCGCGGCCGAATGCATGCTTCCACGCCGGGGGACGCGGAACCCGTCTGCAGGCACCTGGGTACGAATCCGCCGGAGAACGGCTATCTCTGCGTTCCGATGATGGCGCACGGGGAAGGGTTGGGAATCCTATACGTGGAGCTTCTTCCCGCGGCGCTCCGCCGCGATGTTCCGCCGCCGCGACCGGAGATCGCGGTCGCCGTGGCCGAGCAGTCCGCGCTCGCACTCGCGAACCTGCGTCTTCGCGAAGCGCTGCGCAACCAGTCGATCCGCGACAAGGTGACCGGCCTTTTCAACCGCCATTACATGGAAGAATCTCTCGAGCGCGAACTCGCGCGCGTCACGCGCGGGAAGGAGCCGCTCGGCATCCTTCTACTGGACATCGATTATTTCAAGAAATTCAACGACCTCTACGGCCACGACGTGGGGGACGAGCTTCTCTCGGCGGTGGGTAAATTCCTTTCGGGTCGTTTCCGTGGTTCGGATATCCCGTGCCGTTTCGGCGGCGAAGAGTTCGTCGTGATCCTGCCCGGGGCGACGGTCGCCGAAGCCACCGTGATCGCCGAGGCGGTGCGCGCCGGCGCGACGTCCGTGAAAGTGCATGCCGGGGACCGCATCGAAGGCGTCACTTTCTCCATCGGCGTATCCGCGTTTCCTGAACACGGGACGGCGGCGGAAACGCTCCTCAAGAGCGCCGATATGGCGCTCTATCAAGCCAAACACGACGGCCGCGACCGCGTACGCATCGGCCAGCCCGTCGTATAATCCGTTAGAAAAAATTAATATTTTTCTAACTCCTCGCTAATCCGCGGACGCTTAGAATCAATTCATAGTCCGGTGGAGCCCTTAAAAAACAAAGCGAGGTCCCGAATGCAAGCCCTTCATTCCGCGAACGCGCTCATGCGACGCTGCATCGCCAATTGTCTAAACGGGCACCAGATATGCCTCGAGACCGTAGATTATCTCCTTCAAAGGGGGGTTCGCCGGGGAGACGCAGCTTTTCTCAAGCTTTTGGAGGATTGCGCAGAAATTTGCGAGTTGAACGCGGATTTCCTGAGCCGCGACTCCGTGCTCCGGCGCGAGACAAGCGCTCTTTGCGCAAAGGTGTGCGCCGAAGTGGCCGCGGAATGCGACCGCGCCCAGGACGGGCAAATTCGTGCGCTCGCGGACGCCTGCCGGAGCTGCGTCGACTCGTGTCACGAGATGGCCGAGGCGACCGCGGACGAAACCGTGAACGCCTAGCGGTAGATGGCGCCGGCGAAAGAAACGACGCCGCCGCGCGGATCGTCAGCTTGGCCGTAAGCCAGAAGTTCCGCTTTTGCCTCGGGGGCCATGTCCTTCAAGAGTCGTACGGCTGTATAAACGGCCGAAAGGCCGCAGACTTTCCTCCAGCCGCCGCCCTTGATCGTCGAGAGGTAAAACGCGTCGGCGTTTCCGCCCAACGCGTGCGTGATCGACACACGGTCTTCCTGTTCGATTTTTTTCCGCGTCGCGGCGTCCGGCGCGCGCTCGTCCCCAAAGCAAAGACCCACGTGCGCGAAATCCACCCCTCCCAATACGAGCACCTTCTTTCCCGAATCCCGAAGGCGTTTCAGGATCTTCCCGGTCTTCACGAGCGTTCGTTCCAGTAGGCGCACGCGCGAGGGTGCCCGGCCGCCTCCGTAAGCCTCGAACGAGGAGCAGAGGATGGGAACCCACGGCGGCGTGCGCTCGCCCCAAAGATGGCGCAGCCACACGGCCTGAAATTCGAGCGAATGCTCCTCGAGGTGCGTCCATTCGTCGGCGAGCGGGTCGTAATCGAGGCCGGAGACGAGTTCTTCGTAGAGCGGCTCGTCGAGCGCGAGGTCGCCGAGCGGTGTGCGGTACGTTTTTCTGGAAAATGCCCAAGGAGAGGGCGGCGAAACGTGGGCGACGCCCAGCGCGACGATCGTGTCGGGCGGCGGGCATTCGGCCAGCGCGCGGTAGGCGTGCGCGTACGCGGTCCCGCCCCGGACGAAATCGATGTGCGGCGCCAAAAGACCGAGCGCCGGTTCGGGCCGGGACGGCCGAGCGGGCAAGGGCGATCCGGGCCCGTCGGGATGAAGCAAGAATTTCGTAAGGAATGGGACGAGCGCGCGTTCGGCCGCGGGGTAACATGCATCCGCAAGCGCCGGCTCTCGGACGTCGGAACGACGGCTGGGCGGGCGGGAAGGTGCTTCCATGCGGTTATTTTAACATGAAACGCGGAGTCTGATCGGCTACAATACCGCACGAGATGAACATCATCGTTCCCCCGGGAAAAAAAAGACGCTGGCCGTACGCGGCCCTAGCGGCGCTCCTTTTGGCAGCGGCCGCGGCCGGAGGCGTGTGGGTAGGTAGACGTGCGTCCATCCCTTCCTCGTCCGCCGCCGCCGCGGACAACGAGACGGCCGCGGAAAAAAGTCTCCGCTCGCGCGTTGAGACGTTCGAAAACGAACTTCGGAGCCTCGGGGACGCCCTGCGCATGGCCGAAGAGTTCGGCGACAGGTCCAAATACATGGAAATCGTTTCCGTCTCCGCCGCCAAGCACGTCGAGGCGGACGAGGCCTGGCGGAAGTGGCAGGCGGAAAAACACGGGCTCCGCGACGGGCTCGAGGACGGGATCTTCGAGACCTGGATGAAGCGTTTCACCGCCGAAGACAAATTCCGCATGCTTTCCGAACGTCACGGACTTTCCGTGGACGCGCTTAAAGTCCTGAAAGGGGAGTTTGAAGTCCTTTTCGCCGAGGAAATGGCGGAAAAGTTCGCGGCTCCCGAAGAAACGGAGGCCGCCGCGTGAAGCTCGTATTTCGACTCTCGTGGGCCGCGGCGGGGAAGAAACGCTTCAAATCTGAAGGCGCGCGCCTTCTCTTCGAGGATTACGCGGAGCGACTTGCCCGTTTCGCGCCGGTGTCGGCCGAAGGCGCGTTATCCGCGCCGCTCCCTTCCGGAAGCCGCCTTTGGTTGTGCGACTCCGCGCAAGGCAAGCCGCTCGCATCGGAGGCCGCGGCCGGGCTCCTTCGGAAGCTTGAAGTGCAGGGAACAAAGGAACTTCATGTCGCGATCGGGCCGACAGACGGTTTCTCGGCGGCGGACCGCGTCCGTCTCAAACCCGATCTCGTTTGGAGTTTCGGACCCCTCACGCTGCCGCACGAACTCGCCGCGGCCGTCGCCGCCGAGCAGGTCTACCGCGCCTACACGATCGTGCGCGGCCTTCCTTACCACAGCGGCCATTAATTTTTCCTAATCCGGATTTAAGGCGCTCCTAGCGCGCGTCGCGTTCCCGGTCGGCTTTCAGGCGGAACGTGAGCGCGATGCGGTTTCGGGGGCGGTCGATCTCGAGCACCCGCACTTTCACGGTTTGACCAGTGCGGACGACCTCGTAGGGATCGCGCACGAAGCGCTCAGCGAGCTGAGACACATGCACGAGGCCGTCCTGGTGCACCCCGATATCCACGAACGCGCCGAAAGCAGCTACGTTCGTCACTGTGCCCTCCAAAATCATCCCCGGCTTCAAGTCGCTGATCGTGTTCACGCCTTCCGCGAAGGCCGCCGTACGGAATTCCGGACGCGGATCACGGCCCGGTTTTTCGAGTTCGGCGAGGATATCCTCGACGGTCGGCACGCCGAACCGCTCGTCCACGTATTCCTCGGGCGAGAGCGCGCGCAGGAACTGCGAATTTCCGAGGATGTCCCCCAGAGCGCGACTGTTCTTCGAGAGCATACGTTCGACGACGGGATACGATTCGGGATGCACAGCGGAAGCGTCGAGAGGATTCTCGCCGCCGCGGATGCGTAGGAACCCGGCCGCCTGCTCGAAAGTGCGTGGCCCGAAGTCCGGGATATCCTTCAATCGTTCGCGGCTTTTGAACGCGCCGTGCGCGTCGCGCCAGGCGACCAGGTTCTCCGCGGCGCGGCGCGTGAGCCCGGAAACGTATGAAAGTAGCGACGGGGAAGCAGTGTTCAAATCCACGCCGACCCCGTTCACGCAGTCCTCGACCACGCCTTGAAGCGATTTGGCGAGGCGCGTCGGGTTGAGATCGTGCTGATACTGCCCGACTCCGATGGATTTGGGGTCGATCTTCACGAGTTCGGCCAAGGGGTCCTGAAGACGCCGCGCGATGGACACCGCGCCGCGGATCGAGACGTCGAGCGTGGGGAGCTCTTTGGTCGCCAGCTCCGAGGCCGAATAGACGGAGGCCCCCGCCTCAGAAACGACCGCCTTCAGCGCGGGTTTCCCCGAACGGCGGATCGCGTCTGCCGCGAGTTTCTCGGTTTCGCGGGACGCCGTGCCGTTCCCGATTGCGACGAGCTCGACTCCGTAGCGTTCGATCATGGTCGCGAGAACGGAGGTCGACCGGTCCCAGTCGTTTTCGGGCGGATGCGGAAAAACGGTCGCCGTCGCGACCACCTTGCCGGTTGCATCGACCACCGCGCATTTGACGCCGGTCCGGAAGCCGGGGTCCAGGCCGAGCGTCGGTCGCGGCCCCGCGGGAGCGGCCAAGAGCAGGCTCCGCAGGTTCTCGGCGAACACGCGGATCGCTTCGTCCTCGGCGCCGCGCCGCAGGCGCGACATCGCGTCGAGCTCGAGGTGGAGGCGGATCTTGTAGCGCCACGCGTGGCGCGCCGTGTCGAAAAGGAAGGGATCGCCGGGCCGGCGCGTCGGTTTCCAACCGAGACGTTTCAGGACGGGTTCGAGGTAATCGCGGTCTGCCGCCGCGGGGTCTCCGTACGCCTGCGGCTCGAGCGACACGCGCAGGATCTCTTCCTGGCGGCCCCGCAGGATCGCCAGCGCCCGGTGCGAAGGAATCTTCCGGATCGGCTCGCGGAAATCGAAGTAGTCCGAAAATTTCGCCGCTTCCTCGCGCTTCGAAGGCGGCGCGGAAGGAGACAAAGAAGAGGCGACCCAGATCGAATTCCAGAAGGTCTCGCGGAGCGCGCCCACCAGAGCGGCGTCCTCGGCGAGCCACTCGGCCAGGATTTCACGGGCTCCCGCTAGGGCCCCCGCCGCGTCCGCGATGCCCTTCACCGGATCCGCGTACGCGCGGGCTTCGGTTTCGGGGTCGAGCATCGGATCGGCAAAGAGCCTGTCGGCCAGGGGTTCCAGGCCCGCGTCGCGAGCGGCCTGCGCTTTCGTATGGCGCTTGGGCCGGAACGGCAGATAAAGGTCCTCGAGCGCGGATTTCGTGGCGGCCGCTTCGAGAGCTTCTTGAAGAGTCGGGTTCATGCGGCCTTGCGACAGGATCGACGCGACGATCTCGCCCCGCCGGGTCTCGAGTTCGCGCACTTCCTCGACGCGCGCGGCCAAAAGCCGCAGGTGCACGTCGGTGAGGCCGCCGGTGGCCTCTTTACGGTAGCGCGCGATGAACGGCACGGTCGCCCCGGAATCGAGCAGGCGGATCGCCGCGCGGACCTGATGGGCTTTCACAGCGATCTCGCCGGCTAGGAGGGACTCGATCGTGACGGAGGCGGCGGTTTCTTTTTCCATGCGCGCCATTGTAGCATAGACGAAACACACCCCGGAGGGACTCGTGAAAAAAAGGAAATCGCGCGGAGGCTGGACGACACTCGGGCGCCGCGTCGTGTACCGGAACCCCTGGTTCGTCGTTCGAAAGGACGTCGTGACGCGCCCTGACGGAAAGCCTGGGGCGTTCCACGTGATCGAAACTAAAGGCGCCGCGGTGTTCATTGTCGCTTTGAACGCGCGCAACGAAGTCCTCCTCGTGAAATTGTTCCGGTATCCCACCGAGCGTTGGTCGGTCGAGGTTCCGGGCGGCAATTCCGAAGGGCAGCGCCCGCTCGCGGCCGCCAAGCGGGAACTCGAGGAGGAGACCGGCTGGCGCGCCCGCCGCTGGAAGAAGATCGGCTCGTTCCAGTCCGTGAACGGACTCTCGAGCGAGCTTTCGTACGTGTACCTCGCGACGTCGCTCGAGCGCACCGGCCGCGACCGGCAGGCGGAAGAAGGGATCGTCGGCGCGTTTTTCGTGCCGTTCGCGCGTGCGCTCCGCGACGTCGCCGAAGGCCGAATCACCGACGGGAAGACGGTCTGTGCGCTTGCGTACGCCGCGCTCGCGAAACGCGCCCTTCATTAACGAAATCTAATCTTTTTTTAATGCCCCCCTAATCGCCCCGGCGCTAGACTGGGAACATGGAAAAAGACCGCCTCCGCATCGCCGCAGTGGGCGACCTCCATTGCCACAAGGACTCGCAAGGGGTCTTCCAGCCCTTTCTTGCGCGTGTGAACGAGGTCGCCGATTGCCTTCTTCTCCTCGGCGATCTCACCGATTACGGGCATCCCGAAGAAGCGCACGTTCTCGCACGCGAGCTCACCGCTTCCGTGAAGGTCCCGATCCTCGCAGTTCTCGGAAACCACGATTACGAATCTGGGCACGAAGTCGAGGTGAAGCGCATCCTGACCGAGGCCGGCGTGAAGATTCTGGACGGAGACGTCTATGAGATCTGCGGCGTCGGATTCGCGGGGGTGAAAGGATTCTGCGGCGGTTTCGACCGCGCCTCGCTCCAGCCGTGGGGCGAAGCGACGATCAAACGCTTCGTGCACGAAGCAGTCGAAGAAGCGCTCAAGCTCGAATCCGCACTCGCCAAGCTCCGCACGGAAAAGCGCATCGTTCTCCTTCATTATTCGCCGATTCGGCAGACCGTCGAAGGGGAGCCTCTCGACATCTACACATTCCTGGGTTCCAGCCGTCTCGAGGATCCATTGAACCGTTATCCGGTCGACGCGGTCTTTCACGGGCACGCGCATCACGGCGCCCCCCAAGGTTTCACGAAGACCGGTACGCCCGTCTACAACGTCGCTTTGCCGCTTATGAGGAAGTTGTTTCCCGAACGGCCGTTCCGCGTTTACGAGATCCTAAAGGAGGCCCCATGCCCTTCACCGACGATCCCGAGCACCGCTTTTATCACGACGTCCTCGTCCTCCTGAGCGAAAAGAAGGCTTCCTTTCTCGTCGGGGGGGCTTTCGCGTTCCTTCCTTACACCGGCATATCCCGCGACACCAAAGACCTCGATCTTTTCTGCCGCCCGGAAGACGTGGACGGCATCATGGAAATTTTAAGTGATGCCGGCTACCGGACGGAGATCACCTTCAAGCACTGGCTCGGAAAAGCCCATGGCGAAGGGGACCGGTTCGTCGATTTGATCTACTGCTCGGGGAACGGACTTTGTCCCGTGGACGACTCCTGGTTCACGCACGCGCCGCAGGGCGAGGTGTTCGGCGTGCCGGTGCGTCTCATGCCGCCCGAGGAAATGATCTGGCAAAAGGCGTTCATCATGGAACGCGAGCGCTTCGACGGCGCCGACGTGGCGCATCTGTTGCGTGCCTGCGGCCCGCGGCTAGACTGGAAGCGTCTTTTGACCCGTTTTGGCGACGAACACTGGCGGGTACTTTTGACCCACCTCGTTCTTTTCGGATTCACGTATCCCTCCGAGCGCGCGGCGATTCCGGAAGACGTCCTTTTTGGCCTAGTGATGCGCCTCTGCGAGGAGCACGGTCCCGGGGAAGCGGCGAAAATCTGCCGTGGCACGTTCCTTTCACGCGCGCAGTATCTGCCGGACATCGAGTCGTGGGGCTACGCGGACCCGCGTCTCAAGCCCGGCGGCAACATGAGCGAAAGCGACGTGCGCCGGTGGACGGATCCCGTCGACGAGACGAACAGCCACCCACACATCGCGCCCGTCCGGAACGGTTAAGTTCTTCCTCAAGAGAGACCGCTCCGTGCGCGAATGGCTTCAGGCACTGATGCTGGAGCTAGAGAAACCGAAGTTGAAGGAGAAGGAACCCGATGAAATTGCCCACGCGTTACGCGCAAGCCGAATACGAATTGACCGACCTTCTCGGGCAACCCGATTTGGACGGCACGCTTCGTGACCGCCCGTCGCTGGTTTTTTCCATCGAGAAGGCGCTCTCTTCGGCCGTGGGGCAAGCGTACGGTCTGGGTGAGGGGATCGGCGTCGACGACGCGCGCCTTTTTCTCCAGCGCGTCCTCTTTCACTGCAACCGCCTGGGATTTTTTCGCTTCGACGACCCCGCGCGTTATTTGAACGAGAATTCGGAGTACGTCTTCCGCTTGCGTCGCCGGATCGAGGAAGCGTGGCAGGCACGCGAGCTCTCCCGCATCGACGTGCCCGCGCTCAAGCGTCTCGACACCCGCCGCGCGCTCGTGGATCGCGTGGCCGCGGATTCGGATCTCGAACCCTCCCCAACGTCCCTGTTCTTCCGCAAGGACGCGTCCCCCCGGGGTTGGCACCGGGCGGCGGGAGTCACCGCGCTACGCTCGTTCTATACGTTGGGCTGCGCTTGGAAGGCGCTCGGCGGTCCCGAGCACCGCGTGCGCGCGTCCCTAGCGCGTCTCCTGGCCGAAACGGGCGAGGCGAGCTCGCCCCAGAGGAAACTCTCCGAAGGGCTTCTTTCCACGCTCCAATGCGCGGGTCTGAAACCCGATCCCGAAGCGTACGTCAGTTTCGCTCCGTGGGAGTCGCTTTCCGAGATCAACGAGGCTTTCCATCTTTCGTCTCTGAGCCGTCAATTCCTGAAAATGGCCGGAGCACTCCTTTTTTGGGAGGCGTCCGGGCCCGCGGAGTTGGCGGACCACGACGCGGCCGCGCGGCGGCTGGGCCTGGGCGGCCGCCCGCAGGGAAATCCTTTTTACGAGGAACGGCGCTGCAGGCTTCTTCTTAACGAG
>Ga0163151_10000111_pt1 | contig 136667 bp, 223 predicted proteins | sample OliLakLV19MP5IB2_FD_145596 | JGI IMG/M metagenome (GOLD analysis project Ga0163151, IMG submission 145596) | Freshwater microbial mat bacterial communities from Lake Vanda, McMurdo Dry Valleys, Antarctica - Oligotrophic Lake LV.19.MP5.IB-2 | ecosystem: Environmental > Aquatic > Freshwater >...
GATCGGAGGAAAAAGGACAAAATGGCCCAAACCCCCCAGGGGGGGACATCTTTCCCAAAACGGACAAAAGGTTCTTTAAATAACAATAAATTACGAAAGGGACATTAAAAATATGACAGAATAGGACAAAGGGTGCATTAAAAATATAACAAAAAGTACGCCGGCGGACAGAATGGGACATAGTGGTATAGAGCTCGCAGAGCTCGCAAGATAGGGCAAAGAATTGCAAGAATTACCCTGGAACCCTAAAGCGTGGGAGCGTGAACGCCGATAGGGTAGTTCGAAACGAACCGGACCGAAAGGGACAGCATGACGACAGAGACGACAGAGACAGAGACAGCGGAAGCGGGTGAGACAGAGAGAGAAACAGCGTTGTACGCTCTGCTTGACAGCGTGGGCGAGAGAGTCGGCGCGGCGTATGCCAAGCGCGGATGGTCGAACGCTGCCGACAGCGTGGGCGATGCGGTAACGACAGCGTGGGAAGGTCTCCGCGGTGCCGATGCCGAGACGATCACTGCTGCCGACGCGGTGCGCGCCGTATCGGCAGCCATGGCAGCAGAACGGCGCGCGAGTCGATCGGCCCAAGGTCTCGCGGACAGCAGAGGCTCACGCTCTGACGTGGGCACCCTGACCGAATCCCGATGGGCTACCCTGGCTGTCAAGCTTGGGGCGGGTGAGACGGTACGACTCGCGAACCGGTTCACAATGGGCAGCGTGACAACGCTTGAGCGGGCTACCGCCGTTCTGGCATCGGTGAGCGTCGCGAGCCTTCCGGCCGTCGTGATTCAAGGTCTTCGGAAGCGGGACAGCGGTACTGGCAGCGTGGGCGATGCTACCCTCACTGCCGCGCACTCGGCCGAGAATGCATACCTTCGCCAGACGGCCGAACGTATCACGCGTGACGCGGTGGACAGCGTCACGCCGAACATCCGCGAGGGTAAGGGATCGGCAGCGTGGGCGAACCTGACAGCGTTGTCAGAGGCTCTGTCTGCCAACATCGGCCGATCCGTGAGCGTGGCAGACGTTCTGCTGTCAGAGTACCGGGCTCCGATCTTCCGCGTCGTCAAGGGTCTCGGCAAGCGTGAGCAAGCTCGCGGTGTGAACGTGACAGCCGCGGCGCGTCGGGCACTCGCGGTGACAGCAGACAGGGAGGCTACCGCTGCCGATGCGGAGGCTACGGCCTACGCTGTCAAGGCGTGGGCGCGAGACGTTCGGCAGAGCGTGAGTGTCGAAACCGTGGCAGCGTTCGCGGACGTGGGAACGTCAAGCGTAGCGGTAGAGTCTGCCATGCGAGCCGACACGACGACGATCGTCGCCCCGGAGCATGACGACAGCGGGCGGGAATGCTCATGGCACCGCGTCGGACGTGACAGCGTTCCGCGGTGGACAGCGACAGCGGTGCCGATGCTGTCGGCAGAATTGGCAGCATGGATCGGTGGGCCTTTCGCCACGGAACGGGCAGCGTTCGCGGCGATGGTCGATGCGCCATCGGGCAGCGTGAGTGACGCGGTGGCAGCCCATCGGGCAGCGAGGGCCGCGCTCTAGCGGTAGCTGCCCATCGGGCAGCGCTCAAGCTACAGAGAAACCGGACCCTACAGGGTCCGGTTTTTTTTGCCCGGTTTCGCCGGGCGAAACCCAAAACCGCCGGCACGAACATATGTTCGGAATCTCTACTATTCCGATAGGATATACCAACCTAGTATCTCTACTTAATTGGTAGGGTAGATATGATAAGTAGGAGAGCTCAGAACCGCCGGCACGAACAAACGTTCGGGGCGAACAAACGTTCGAAAAAAAACCTTCCGAAACTTCCTGGTAAAACGACATCGAACGTCCGGTCTATGAGAGAGAGAATCAGAGAGACTTCTCTCTCCCACCTAGAACGTTCCGAAACCTAGAACGTTCTAGGGTCCGAATTGAAAGCTTCGGGGTGGGAATGGCCCACCCGTCGATCCGCCCAACTAGGGGCACCACACGCCTACGAGGGTAAGAGCCGGACGAACCGGACAAAAGAGGTCGGATTAACCGGAAGCGGACAATTCGGACAAAGCGCCCGCCGGCGGCCAGAAGGGGCCGGGGCCGGGCGGCCAGTAGATAAAAACTCCATATATCTACTGGCGATCACTCAAGCCAAAATCAAAACAGCCAGAAGAAAGACGACGAAAGTGCGGAAAATTCTTTCCTGGTTTTCCGGTTTTCATCGTCCGGTTAGTGAGAGAGAGATTAGAACACTCTCACTTGAATAGTCAATCAAGATTGTTCAGCTAGCCAATATCCGCCGGCTCGATCCTACGGGATTGCAGAGACGAGACGCATCAGCGTCAGCGGATATGATGCGACGTGAGCCATAAAGGGCCGCATCGCATTCGACTTCCTGCCCGAAACGGGATAAGCGCTCAAGCAATATCAAGTGAGCCTAGCATCGCCGGAGTAAGGCAGGAAAATCGAATGCTAGGCCACACTAACTTGGCAGTACCTCGCAGTTAAGGCGCTAGCAATCTTGATTGTCTACTCAAGGGAGACAGTCATGCTCAACAGCGAATCCCGCAAGCGCACAGCCGAGGACCAGGCGAAATTCGCCCACATCCTCCGGGTTCTGGAGCGTCGTCGGCAGTACCGCTCGAATCGTTGGAGCCGATGAGGTTCCTCGACTTGGCGGCAGGAGCCCTCTGGGCCATAGCTGCCACAGTCAAAGCTCGATAGTTCCGGCAACACTACACTGGCTAGTTCCGAGTCAGACCTACTGCCAATGAAGCCAGTAGGTCTGATCCGCAACTAAGCGGATTCAAGACAGCCAAGGAGAAGCTCATGTTCAACATCATGAGCGACGACAGCAAGGACGGAGAGCCCATGCACTTCGTCTATGACTCTGCCGACAGCATCGAGAAAGCTGTTGAAAAGGCTCAGGTCGTCGCAATCTACTGTGGCCGTCATGCCAAGATTCTCCAGGATGGCATCGTGATCCTGAGGGTTTTTGCAGACGCTACCGTGGAATTCCCTGAAACCGGTCGCCTTATCCAGCGCGCAATGGCTTGAACATTGCGCTAGCTACCTTTTAGGTGGCTAGCGAAGTGCTCAAACTTCAATTCGCTTAAAAAGCGAGATATAGGAGCTCGCCGGCGAATCTCCAAAAAATCGGTAACAGCCGTTTAGAAGCTCGGGAATCTTCCCGAAATTCTTTCCTGGTTTTCCGGTTTTCATCGTCCGGTTAGTGAGAGAGAGATTAGAACACTCTCTCACTTCCCATCAATTCCGGAGGTTATTGCTGTGTGCAAACACAACGATTACCTCGAACCCGAATGGTGTACCGTGTGCATTCACGGGCCAGAGATCACGAGGGCCAAGAAGCCTGCCAAGGCTCCGAAGCCGAAACTCAAGCTCGACCGTTTCGAGGCATTGGTTGAGCGGTACGTCTCTGGCTCCTGGTGCCCGAAGTGCAACACTCCCTTTCACAAGGGTTTGTGCCAATGCCAGCGGGAGTCGAGGTTCACACTCCACGAGGATGTCATCTCCGAGTGGACGGCTCAACAGCCTACCGAAAGGCAGGCGAAGCAAGCCAAGTTCATTGCCATCGGTGCAGTTTCCCGAGAGATCACAAGGGCAGGTTTTGGCGATCGGCCAGAATCGGATCTTTTGCCTGGAGTCACTCGGCGTCAAGCTGAGATGGCCATGATTCGGGCCAAGGTTGACCTGCCGCTTCGGTGGGCAGCTTCTAGGGTCACAGTAGCTGACCCTGACCCGATGCCAGGTTGAATCTGTAGGAAGCTATGCGGCTTTTCGGTTCGGTTTAGCCGTATAGCTTCTGGTGGATTCGGCCATCAGTAAGGAGTTCCGGGGCAGCTTCAGCCACCTTATTCATGCATACGTTTTGGGCAGGTCTGGACTAAAATGGGACCAGACCGGCTCGGAAGCCTGTCTAAAACTAGAATCAGGGTTAATTAATCCCTGACAGGGAAACGTTGCATGTTTAGGGTGGCTCAAGCTGCTCCGGGAAACTCCCGGACAGCCTGACTACCCAGGAGGGTTATCCAATGACCACCACCACCACCGAGGAGATCGTTCTTCCCGGCAGCATCACGCTGTCGGTGAACGGTGCAAACCTCCTCGCTCCCGCCAAGCCGAGTGCCTCAGGCAACGTCTGGTACGAGGCTCGCCAGGAAGGGTCGCTTTCGGACCCCGAGGCGAACCGGCAGGAGATCCTGTCCAGCATCTCCGTTAGCTTCGAGGGCCAGGCTTTGGCTCCCGTCGCTTCTGGTGTCCACCAGTCCGCTCCCCGCAAGAACAAGGACGGCTCGGTTCGCACCGGAACGGGCGGCAACTGGACCGTGACTCACATGGGCCAGATCAACCTCGGCATCGTCTACATCGCCAAGGTGACTGCGACCATCGTGGACCGCAAGACCGAGGCCGGCACTGTGCCGACCGTGGTCGTCGTGGTCACGGCGTACAAGAAGGGTACGCCGAAGGCACGGACCTTCAAGCCGCTGGGCTCGCTCACCGGCAGCCTGACCTTCTAGGTCAAGCCTGCTCCGGAATTCCTTACTGATGGTCGAATCTACTGTGCCGCGGAGGAACGCTACGGGCCGTTGGTGCATTAGTCCAGTTACCGGATATCTGGGATATAAAAACCGGCTCTTTTTAGCCAACCATCAGGAGGAACCTTGGATTTTAAGCTCGCTCCCGTCGAGCGTAAGGCAGTTGTTGAAGCTGGAGATCCAGACGACCCTATTCGTCAACTCTTGTTTAACAGCCTTTCGCAATACAACCGCGGCAACTACAAGTCTGCAATGGAGCAAGGTGCTTCTGCTCTCAACCTGATCGCAGCCGAGAAAGACATCAATGGAGGAGGTTGGTCATAGTGCTGATGCGACTCTTGCACTGGCTTTTTGACCAGTGCCATCACGAACCTATCCAGGTTCGGTAATGCCACCTTGGTATCAATACGCCAAGACTGAGGAAGCCAAGGGCTTTTTCGCTTTCCTTGATCGCTTGTTCTCATAGCTCTATCTCCTAATGATTACCTCGTCACCAAGTTATTAGCCACAAACTTCTCTAAAATCTGTCTCCTAATGGAAGGGTGGAGACATTAAACTACTATCCCTTATCCCTGCTTCCTAGGCATGAACCGTACAAACTGCCTTGTGGCCCCTTTTTGACTACGGAGGGCCACAAAGCATCAACTGGTTAAATGGGACTCGTCACCCCAGGCTTAGGTGACTCTTAAGCCCGCCCCATGAGGGCAATACAGTTGGTGCTTTGTGGCTCTCCGGAGCCGCCAGACTGAACGGCGCGGGTTCCTACTAGGTCTGGCTTTATCGAATCCTAACGGAGGTTTTAGTATGGCAACGTACTTCGATATCAGCTACGAGTCCACGGGTTCTGAGGGCTGCTCCGACGACGAGACGCTTTTGCGTGATCTGTTCGAGGAGTTTCTCCGTCACCGCCACGAGGGCGCTGAACTCCAGTTCAATCCCTGTCCCGAACATTCCATTCGGCCGTTTTATCACCATCACGACCTGGAATGTGCAGTCCAGCAGATTCCAGACGCGACGTGCAATTGCGTCCGATAACGGAGGTTTAGATGAAACTATACGCAATCCCTAAGCGCGCTGACGGTACAGACAGCCTAGGCACTTTTGGTGTGATGAGCGGCGAGTACCAATCAGTCCGTAACTTCATCCGGTTTAATGTCTCGAAGAATGCCAAGGCTTGGACTACTTACAGCCTTTGGCGGAAAACGTCCTCCTCAGGATGGAAGAAGTTGGGAGAATACGATGCCTGAACCGCTTTTTCAAGACGACGAAGGACGAAACGTTTACTCGGTTGGTGAAGGTTCTAGTACCTATACCGTCGAGGAACTCAGCCAGAACTTTTTGGAAGAAGCTTGCTCGATCCTTAGCGAGACGCCTAATCCCGACTGGTCAAAAATGGGTCAAGTGTCTCTTTCATGGGACATTGAGCTTTACGAGAGCAAGCTCTCAGATGCCGGTTACTTTGTTGACTGGTGCGATGGCTTTGTGATCCGTGAAGCTCTGACAGACGAAGAGATCGCTTATGTCGATGACGAAGGCGACTTTGGAGACGATCAAGTCACAGAACAGCTTGAGGCTAAAGCTATTCACCTTGCTCGCTCAGAGCATGGTCTTTTGGAAGAATTCCAGCAGGCTGAGCGTGAGCTTAGGCTCTCCGGAGGTTCTGATGGCTGAATGGACCGAATCACAAGCCTGGTCTGCGATGAACGTCTGGGTCAAGCTTCCCCAAAACCGGGATGCTTCCGACGACGACTTTATCGCAGTCCTAGAAGAACTGTACCCAGTCCGCGACCTTTTGGAGGCTTAATGAAAACAATCTCAGCCCATTGGGGTCCAAAGTATCAGAAGCGTTGCCTTTTGAACGTAACGAAGAATGAGAACGGTTCTATTACTGGAATACAGGTTGGTTTCAACAACGGGTTTTCGTCTGCACCAGACAAGATCGTAACGATTCCAGCAGATAGCGTTAAGAAGCTTCACATCAAATACCTAGAGAAGGAGTACGACGCATGAAGGACATTAAGGGTCATCGTATTCACGTTTTTATTGGCAGCCATGCCACTTTTGGCGATGTCAAGGGAACCGTCACCCGTGCCTGGTGGGGCGATCGTAAGTCTGATGGCATGAACGCGATCAACCTGGAGGTTGATGGTGTGACCTACAAGGACGTTCAGAACGTGCGTTTTAAGCATGCTTCCACGAAGCCTCTGTTCATGGACGCTCCCATCACGGTTGATGGTTCCACGAAGCGGAAGCAGCATGCTTGACCTGTTTCGTGAGACGTTCTCTGTTCCCGTTGCTCTCATGTCAATGGGAGTTGTTGGCTACCTCATGGGTGCTCTTACGGTGCTTCTCAAGGATCGAGAAGATCGACGGCTGCACAGACAACGTGAGAGCGCCCTTTTCGCTAGGTCCCTGAAGCAGTCGTGATCGAACGTATGTTCGTATTTTGCAAGGGAGGTAGTTTGCCTCGCTTCTAGCTTGACAGATCGTATACTATTCAAATCTCCAATCCAACGAAAGGTAAGAAATTGCGACGAATCCTTAGCCTGGTGGCTGCTGCTGCCATCGTCGGTACAAGCTTTGCTGGTGTCCTTGTTGCAACTGAGGGCATTGGTGTTGCTTGGGCTGGTGACACTACGGCTACTTCTAATGTTGTCTGTTCAGAGAACTTCGAGCAGGTCGGTAGCGTTACCGCCGTTTACAACAACACGAATTCACAGGATGCTATCGTGACTGTGGCTGGCGCTGGTTTCACTGTTGGTGAGCGTCTCACCGATGGGGTTCCGGTTACCCATGCCGCCCTGACGAAGCCTGGTAACTTTGTGGGAGATGTTCCGGTACAGTTTACCGTGAACTATGCTCCTGCTGACTCTAACCCTTACATTGTTGATACAACGCTGCATTTCACTGGTGAGGGTTGCACCCCTCCGGTTGTTCCTCTTACGGGAACGTCATCGGCGGTTGCTGATTGTGACGGTAACGTTGCTCTCACTGTCACGAACACTGGCACCCTTGCGTTCTACGTCTATCCTTTTGCCCTTTTCAGTGACGGTAACTTCACTGATGGTGAAAACGTGGTCGTGAACCCTGGTGAGTCCGTGACTGCTCATCTGGCAGACAAGCAGGACGTTCCTGGGTCAATTGAGATTGCAGGATTGAACTACCCTGTTTCGCTTGAGTCGGTGGATCTCTCTACTAAGTGGAGTGAGCCTGAGGGTGGTTGCACTCCTCCGGTTGTTCCCCCGGTTGTTCCCCCGGTTGTTCCCCCGGTTGTTCCCCCGGTTGTTCCGGTTGACGTTTCGGTTCCCGCAGCAGTTGCTACCGCTCCTGCTCCTGAACTCGCAGCTACAGGTTTCAGTAACCTGACCCTGGCACTCATTGCTATCGGTGGAATCATCATCGGTTCGTTGATGCTGAAGGGCCAGATCACGAAGCGTGGCTTGATCGGTTAAGTAAGTAGGGCTGCTGGTGCATTATGGTCTGTTCGATTCAGACTTAGCCCACTTTGGTTCGGAGGTTGTGGTTCGAACCCACACGATTCTATCTGACGGATGTTATACATCGTCAGCGGGTAGATGTAGCTAGCTTAATGGCAGAGCGCCGAACCAATCCTTTTGCCTAGCTCTACTCGTGACGGACATCTTTCTATCCCGGAGCTACAACCTCGTTATAAGTCCCACGGCAGAGAAGCCGTTCCAAGCTGGACGAATTCACGGGTATGTAGGTGAAAGGGAAGCCAGATAATCAACGCTCGCAGACTCTGGCACATTCCTATTTCCAAGGAAAGGATTAGACCTATGGATAGTTACCGCATCACCCGATTTTACTTCAACGGTGACAACGAAGTCGTGCTCCGAGGACTGACTTTGGAGCAAGCACAAGCACATTGCTCCCGTAGTGATACCCACGGAGACGGATGGTTCGATGGGTACGATCTCGATGACTGAAGAACTGGAATGCATGGACGATCACGATGGTACCTGTAAGGGCACCATCAAATACCGTATGTCCCTAAGTGGCACAGGAGCTAGTTTCCCTCGGTGCGATCATCATTGGGGTATCCGTCTCGATAGAGAAGACGAGATTAATCAACGCTACCCATACAATGCTCCCGCTGACTTCGATCCGGCCTTTGCAGGCGAACACTGGGACGACGACTACTAAAATTCTTGCGTGGGAATCGTAGTTTGGTTCTCCTATGAATGAAACACTAAACAAACTTAACGACTGACTTTAAAGGAGTCGAATGACGAATAAACTGGTTACCGAAGAAGGAATTGAGATTAGCTTGGATCGCGCCACTGATGGCGGACTTAACGTTCACCTTGACTTTGAGGCTAACGTTTCCGTTCCTTCGCTACGATTCTTTTTCAACGATACGCTCGCCTATGTTCTTGAAGGTGCCGCTGTAGGGGCACTTACTAATGGATCCTAGCGCATACCACCCCAATGAGCGACCTAACTTCGTTAGCGTCGATTTCGGAGACCTGACAATCTGGTTCTCCTATCGCACGCCTATTGCATTCCACTACTACGATGAAGAAGGTGGACGATCCTTGTGGGTCTGCGAGAACGATTGGGGACCGACCACAAGTAAGCACCTCAACATAATTGACGGAGGAAACATTCACAAGCGAGTCTCCGTAAAGGTCTTTATGCGGAAGCTTTCTGAGTTCCATATCATCCGTGAGCTTCCCCTCACTCCACGAGAAATCGCTAAGGCTAAGCGTAAGCTGTTGAAGAACGCGAAGGAGTTGGAACACGAGTGAGCCCGTTGCGCGTATTGCGGGTATCAGACAACGCTTGGCATTTTCGTGCGTGACGACCCGGCCACCGTCCCCTACCCGCCCGAGGAGCCGAACATGAAGTTCCATCCGAACAAGCTAGGGATCAACGTGCCCGACAACAACGGCGTGCCCACCGAGATCTTCCGCTGCTTCCGCTGCCTCCGCTACCACGAAGGTCGATGCGACGGAACCGGCCGTCGACCCGAGAAGGAGAAGGTTGAGTGAAGTTGATTGCGTTCTTTAAGTGCGGTGACTATAGCTGGACAAGCGACCAGGATAACCCTCTGACTTGTGAGGATTGTATAGCTATTCACCGTGATGAGTACCGCGTTCTTATTGCAGAAGAATTCACTTCGGCTATCAAAGACGCTCATATCCGTTATGGCGAAAAACTTAAGGAGATGAACAACAAGTGAGAAAGACAATCAAGATTACTGAACTGTTGGAAGTGGCGAATAATGCTCTTGCCAACAGCACCGATGAGATGGTAGAGCATCGTCATTCGGTTGCCTTTATTGTGGAGCAACTGTTGCATAAGGCTGACGCCTATCGGGGCTTCTCGTATCTCCCCGGTACCGGGATTACTTTTGAGAACAACGAGCCCGTTTTCCATGACGATTCTCGTCGCCTCTATCACGGTGTTTCAGCATGAAGAAGACAGAGAAGTGCGCTCAGTGTAATACCTCGTTGGAGGGTGAAGGCGGTCTGAGCGTAATCATTAACAAACTCGGAACCTTCTGTTCTTTCGATTGCCTGGAAAAGGCAAAGGGAGCCTGACATGAGAATGCATATTACTGAAGGAGCAACATGATTACTCGCACGTTCTGGAACTCTACCCACGCCTTCCTATTCGGACACTGGAAGGTCAACCCCACCCCACTGAAGCCCGCTCGTAGCGTCAAACGAGGACGCTAATGTGGCGTAACGACGACCCAATTACCATTAAGGTTAAGCGGTCAGACGGCAGGCTTATTCTCCAAGCTCTTTCCGACCGTTTGATTATGTCCTCCGCTGACAAGGCAGAAGGACGAAAGACCGAAGATGAGCACAAGCTCCTTTGGGATGCCATCGGTAATATTGAGACTGCCGTTACCAAGGCGGTTAACTCATAATGGACCTTTGGGAGGACCGCCTTCACCTTCAACAGAGGCTGGCCCGAGCAGAAAGAATCCTCTTAACCAAGATTGAGGAACGTGAGCTGACGATTGCCCGGCTTGAGAAAGAGCTGAAGGCAGAGAAGCTCCGAGCCGATCTGGCTGAGACTGCCCTTCGAGAAGTGACAACGAAGCCCAAGGGGGTTTAAGATGAGCGATTATATTCTCACAGCAGTTGAAGACCTAGAGCCCGGAGACGTGATCGAAGAACTCGGAACCGTCGAGGACACCGTTCTCAACTCCCGAGACTATCCCTACAACGACGAAATCATCGTTAAGGGAAACTTTCAGATCGGCTCTGGGATCTTTACTCAGATCCTCTACGACAAGGGCACAGAGCTTTCTGTGCTCGATCAAGCGGCAGCCTCAGAGCGTCTCTCTTGCGGTTGCCTTTTTGATGCTCCACACGACTGCGGCAGCCACTCCTCAGATTTTGAGAGTCAAGCCGACCTTGATGACTACATCTCAGACATTGAAGACTATGAAGACTAACCCATCCATCTAGCTTCGCGAGGGCTTATGAACTGGACAGTCATTATCGCAGTAATTCTACTGGGCGTTACTTTCCTGACCCTGATTGTGGGCAAGTTTATAAAGGAAGGTATGCGTTGAACGAAACGCAATGGCGAGTCGGTCGAAAGTACGCTGACGGCCGTATAGATTGGTGGGATCGCGTAAACTTTACCACCGAAGAAGAGGCGAGAGAAGAAATTGGCTATCAGGATAGTGCGGGTATTAAATGCCGCGCTTATGTAGCCCGAGGTAACCCTGGAGGCGTTTATCGCGCCTCTAGCATTGAATGCTATACAGACACCGAACATATCATGCAGAAACGAGAAATTATCGTATCTCCATGGGAATATGTTGTTCTTTCTGATGCCGACCGTGTTTTAGCTATGGGCGAGACAGATGTACGTTTTGAGGAATATCTAAATGAAAACAACTGACAAGAAATGCCAAAAATGCCAGAAAATCGAGGCCACACACCTTTTTGTAATCCGGGATACCATCCCCGGCACTAACTGCACATACGAGTTTGAAACGATCTATTGTGCAGCCCAACAGGGTTGCGCTCAGTCCTTTAAGGCTGGTGATACCATTTGGAATGGTAGGGCTAAAGTTCTAGAACGAAAAGCTATTGAAGGTGCCAAAATTTCTAGTGATAGAGGTAATCTATGAAGCAATGGGTCGTAACGCATCATCGTTTTAAGATCCCGTATTCATTCTCTAGTGAGAATGGCGCGTCGGACTTTGTGCTTGAGTCGGCTGAGGCTATGGGTGTCCCTATCGCTCAGTTCGATATCACAATCGTCCAAGAGGATCACGAATGACAGAGGAACAGTTCCTAGCGGTGCTGCGATCAGCAGCAGACGCCATCGAAGAGAAGTACTTCGATCTTCCGTCCGCTCTCCAAACCTGGGCAGCAAAAACGCAAGACGCACTAGAAATCGTGATCAACGACGAATACTGGAACGAACCCGAAAAAATTGGAGAGCTAGTCTTTATCGTCGCCTGGACTGGCGGCTATGAAGCTCCATCATACGTAGTTTTTGCCACTGAAGAGGAAGCCATTAAGCAGGCAAAAGAGTGGTGGGCAGATGCTGATGAGGACGCCGATAGCATTGACATACTTCGACTTAACCCAACGGATCTTACAATTGAAAGAATCATGGTAAATCACGAGAAAGAGAAGGATTAATGGCTAAAAAGGAAGTTCTTCAGGTCATGAGCGAGACGCTTTTTGATCTGTTGTGCGAGGAAGTTGGAGAGCTTGCTCCCGGTTGGGAGGGTGACTTCTATGAGTGGACGATTGAAATGGATAACTGCCAGATGTCACCCACTACCCTCTCCATCCCTATCTCGGCTGAGGTCGAGGTTCCTGATGCATCCTGAAGAAGTGGAGGAACAGGAGACCTGATGTTCGTCAAAGCACCGCTCCCGTGCCCCGAGTGCAACGGCGACGGCGTCATCTGGGGTGACCCGGTTGACCAGACCGCCACCACGGTATGCCCGCTCTGCAACGCCACCGGCTTCGCCGACCCACGACGCGTCCCTGGTGACGCTGACGTGCTGGCCCGCATCGCCGAGATTCGAGCAGGGAGGTTCTACCAGGACTTTGGAAATCTCAATAATGGAGAAAACTATGGGATCTAAAAAGAAGTTAAAGCCCCTTTATGGGTATTTCACCTTCTGGCTCGCTATTTGGTTTCTTTCTCTAGCAGCCATCAACACAATCCTCGGTGGTGCCATCATCCCATGGTTTTACACTGGAATCGCGTGGGGGATGGTTTGCTTTTATGAGTTCTTCACCGACCGAATTATCGAGAGCTACAAAGAAACCATTGAGGGTTACAAAGAAATCGTTGAGACCTACAAGAAAACAATCGAACTTTACCGTAATTCAAGGAGGTGAATGATGTCCGTTACAATGCCCCGTAACCCGGCTCGCTCCGAGAAGATCGCTAAGCGTAATGCTCGGATCAAGAAGCTGGTAATCGAGCAGGGTAAGCCGCAAACGACCGTTGCGAAGCGTTACTCGCTCACGCAAGGCGCGATCAGTCAAATCGTGCGTAACCCGCTTTCCGATGTTTTCCTGGTGAGAGCAGAGGTCTAAGTTTCACTTTGGGGGGAACGGATTAGGTCCGCCCTCATACGCTTCCCAGCGTCCGTTCCCCCCGGAGTGATTTTTACTATCTAATTGGAGGTTATTATGGCAAAGACTGAACCTGGGGTTATGAGCCCTACTGAACGACGCGAGCTTCGTAGCATCATTAAGCGCGACTTTGAAATCCTCAAGGCAGAGCTTAAGGTCCGGAGGGATGAGCTTGCTTTGTCTCTCACCCAGGCTTACCAGAATGACAGCGACACGCAGATTAAGACCATCCAGAAGGACCTTCAGAAGCATCTTTTGAAGGCCAAGAAGGAAGTGATGGCTGCACGAGCCTTGGGTGCTGAGTATGAGGAAATGGGTTATTTCATTACCTTCGGCTCCGGCATTCGTCACGATAACGTAACCCAAGTGACCGTTATCAAGCGAAGTGTCCGTGAGGACCTTCAGCGTCTTGAGGCCAAACTGTCCAACGACTATGCCCGTGCTGTCATTGCCGTTGATCGACAGAGTGTGGATCTTCAGAAGGAAATCTCAATTGATGCATTGCAATCTGATGCAGCTAAGTCCTTCTTGGAGCGTATCCCTACGGTAGCTGAGCTTCTGCCTGAGCCTAAGGCTATTACCGTATAGGAGGACGATGACCTATTTTGATAACCTCAGAGTAGTTATTGGAGAAGACTACGACTACTCAATGACCGAAGACTACCTATCTCAATGGGACACTGAAGAGAAGTACGCCGAAAGTCCCTTTTTCAGTCAGGAAGGCAAGGAACTCTCCTTTGTAGACTACCTCGGCACTTATGGTGATATCAGTAACTATTTGGTATTCTTTATCTGCATCGAGAAACTGACCTGCACAAAGTGTGACACATGGGTAACAGTTGATAGCACTCAAGTTGATTTCTACCTGCCCGGCAACTCAGCTATCTTGTTGTCGTGCAACTCAGCTATCTTGTTGTCGTGGGGGGGCTACGCCTGGTCCGCTGATGATCTTAGTGGCATGCACGGTGACATTCGAAGTACCGTCGAGGATATGCTTTATCCTTATCTGACTGCTACGCCAGATGAGGTTAACGGGGCCATTTCGGCTCTGAAACGAATGTTTAAGGAGTTGATCAAGTGAGTCAAAAGCTAGGTGCAAACAAGGACGTTGAGAAGCTTGCCAGGAAGGCACGCAAGGGTGGCATTGAAGTCACCATCACGCGAGGAAACCATTTGAGATGGTCTGACCCGAAAACGGGTGAGTTTCTCACTTCGGCTCTTACCTCTGGTGATATGCGACGTATTAAGCAGATTGAAAAGTGGCTGCGAGCACATGGAGTTCAATTGTGAGTCCCATGGACGAGATTTGGCTATATCTCATAGTCACGCTCATCCCATATCAGATTTTGTTCTGGGTGATTATAGCTAAGACCCCAAAGGTGAACGATGGAGTTCCATTGTGAGAGTTCCCCCGAAGCGCCTGCAAGGTAGGAGCACTTTAGTCCCTGCCGCTCTTATTCCGTTAGCACAGCGCCGCAACACTCTTTACAAGCTAGAAGACCGTCGATATCATCTCGCTACTTGTTCATGGCTGATTCGAAATGGATCTACATGGTTAGATGAAGATGGAGGATTTAAATGAGCTTTGAGTTGGATGAGACTTTTACGCCACAAGAAGCGGCTGAGGTTCTTCAGGGTGCGCTCAGTGATCCTTCTGTTCGTTCCGGCAACCTTTACGCACTTATTGTCTCAGTGAACGGCAAAGAACTTGATATCTCCGACATTGCTGTTGACTGGGATATCGAAGGAGCAACACTTTCTATTGTTGCTAAGGACGAGAAAGTATTTCTTACGCCTCAACAGTGGGCAATCTTGGAAACGAGATCGTTATGAAAGTCCGTCTAGATTGCGACTGTAAATTTGATTCAGATTACCTAGAGGTCACCATCGGTGGTCTTTATCCATGTTCAGAACATGGTACCCGTACCGTGACTTGTGTTATGCAGGTGGTCTCACCGCCTGAAACCGTAAAAATCGATCTCAATATGTTTAGGAGGTTCCAAGAGCATGGCTAAAGCAGTTAAGGATCGCGCATACCAGAAGGGTGTGGCGCTTGTTCTCGGCATCATGGAAGTCACTGGTGACCTTGTTTCAGCTAAGGTGACTGGTGCCGGTTCAGAAGAGAAGTTTGTTTCACTCTGTCCCGAGTGTGTAGCTCTGAATGACGGTGGCTATCCCGGTACCGTTAAGCAGTTCTACCGCTGCATGGAATCTGGGCACAGTGATCACACTATGGGTGATCTTGCCAAGGGTAAGGAGAACGACGACGGCGAGATCATTCCGCTCACTAAGGAGCAGGTTGAGCTTGCTAAGGGCTCTGAGCTTGAGGCAAACGTGCTTGAGCTTAACGTCCACCGTCTGAGCGACGTTCGGGACTCCACTTTCCAGAGTGGCACGTCCTACGTGTTTCGTCCCGCCAATGGTGGGAAGCTCTACCCGGTTCTGGTGAACATCCTGAAGCAAGATCCTGAACTGGTGTTTATCGGAATGATGAACCTGCGGAAGAACGACAAGCTCATCCAGGTCACGCTTGGCCTGAACGATCAGCTTGTCTTGCAGGAACTGGTCTGGCCTGAGGACCTCAAGTCCTTTGAGGATCAGCAAATCGAAGTTAAGAACTCGCTTCTGGAGACAGCTAAGAGCCTCCTGGAACAGTCAGTGACAGAGTTCCAGCCGGAGGACTACCGTAAGGGCTCCAGAAAGCGTCTGAGCGATCTGGTGTCTTGGGTGACTACTGGTGGAGCACCTTCAGATCAGCCTGTGGCTGAAGTCTCAGCTACCAAGTCTGATGACGACCTTGAGGCAGTTCTTTTGGCTGCCCTAGCGGCAAAGAAGGCTAGCTAATGACGGATGGCGACGAGAAAATCCTGACCGAAGATGACATGGAACTCAAGATTAAGATGCAATCTGAGATCACCCAGAAACTTCAGATGATTGACCAGGATTTGACGAAGCTTTTGGTCTACTCCAAGAAGATTGAAAAGGCGGGTCTAGAGATTGGCCTGCAATGGACAAACATCATGACAGACGAACAGAAGGCCGAATTTAAACGTATTTCTGCCAAGCTGCTGAAGGAACTTTTCGGTTTCGTCAAAGAAGCGAAGGGGGCTAATGATGTCTGACAATCCGATGGACGCCCTAGCGGTTTTGCGAGAAAACCTGAACAAGGTTGCACAAGAGCTTGGCCTTGAAGTTGCAGGCTTTGCTGCCATTCCCGCCGAGAAGGGTGGGCCACACATGGCACAAGCCATGTTCATTCTGGATCCCGCTAAGGCATTCTCAAATCCCGAACAGCGCAAGATCGATGAGGAGTTTGAGATGATCGCCCGTATGGATCAAGTGGAACGCGACGACGAGAAGATCGCTAACGCTGGCGAGAAACTCAAGAAGACCCTTGAGGATCTTGTTGGCAAGGAGGGCATCGGTCTTGACGACGATGATTCAGGAACTGAAACGCTATCTTGAAGTCATAGCCTCCTTCCAAGAAGGCATGAACGGACGAGATAACCTGCAATTCAAGAGCTACGAAGCTCTCGTCCTTCACTACGGTTACGGCTTCCAAGGTCGTCCTCTAGGCGAGACAGATCTTGAGCGCGGCGAGAAGAAGCTCTGTTTCATGAATGCCCTTCTTGTCGATAGCAGCCGTTATACCTACTGTGAGGGATGGGGGATCAGCGAAGATCTTGCTATCCCTATTCAGCATGCCTGGGTTATTGATCGCCAAGGCAATGCTTACGATCCCACTTGGGATTACGACACCAAAGCATTCTATTTCGGTGTGCCCATAAATCATAGTTGGGCAATCGAACGTACCCTAGAGCAAGAGGTTTACGGGATCCTACCGAATGACTTTCTGGTCAAGTCCCGGCTTCTAGAGGCTGGCTTTGAGAAGCATCAGCTTGCAACATCTGCAACAGATTCCGTGGTTTTGCCACTCCCGATCTCTTAGGAGGTGAACATGCACCAAGTTGAACAAGTCACAGAATTCATGTTCCGAGTGCCATCAGACACTCAGTACGACAAGATCTACAAGGTGGATCTCACGCCTATTTACAGCAGCCTCCCCTCGGCCCGAGAGTTTGAAGCTGACTGCACCTGTCAGGGTTATGCCATGACTCGCAATAAGAACAAGAAGCATGACCTTAAGGTTCTTATCAGGGGTCATGAGCAGTATGGCCGTTGTAAGCACCTTGATATTGCTATTGGCGAATACGAGCGTAGCAATATCGCTGCCATCCAGCAGGAAAAACGTGAGAAGCAGCATGACGCCGAGGAATTCGAACGCATTAAGACCATCGCTGCTTTGCAGGCTACAGCTAAGGAGCTTTCAGATGGCTAGGAGACTTAGCTCGCAGGAAGCGAAAGCGGTTGTTTCCCTGCTCGATCAGGGCGCTTTGGACGATGATCTCCGGGTTATTCGGAACCTTTTCAGTAAGCGAATCCGAGAGAAGTCGAGTGACCGTATCGATAGTCAGATTTTCCTCTTTCATATCGATGATCTGGTTAAGGTGAAACGCGATCCGAACGGATATTTGCCTAAGTTCTTCGATGGAGCACTTGTAAGAATTGAGACAGTCCGAGACTATGGCAATCGAAGAACTTATACGGTTCGGGTCGAACACCTTGAACACAATGTACGTCACGGTCCATGGTACACCGATTATGACGGTACAAAGCAGCAATATAAGTCACGATTTGATCTAGATGAAACGATTTACATAAACTCAAGCCAGCTTGTACCCATCGTAGATGGCGAGGTAGAAGCCGAAGTACAAGAGATCAAGGATCGTTATGCCCAGAATCAAAGTTGAGCTAAACGACGGTGGTCTAGTCGGCACCGTAGAGCTTGGTGGACCCAATAAGATTTGGGGTGTCATCATCGATCGTAAACTTGGTGAGCTAATCCAAGTTCTGCAAGAGGCTTTTGAGCAAGAAGAAATCGAATCGTATAAGGAGCCGTAATGGCAGATCTCTCACAAATAATTGGCGCTATCTATCTTGGTAACCTTGACGAAAATCTTGACGAGCTTTTTGAGACAATCATGGATAGACGTAAGAAGCTTGGACAGAAGTTCCAGAATGACCTTGAGACTGGAGATGTCGTCATGTTTTCAAACACTATATCTCCTAAGTATATTCGCGGCATGCATGCCGAGATCGTCACAAAGAAGCGTACTAAGATCGTCGTAAGAATGCTTGATGGAGCAGGCCGATTTCCTAAGGGGTCTCTCGTCACAACTCAAGGTTCTTCTCTGAAGCTTGTTATGAGCTACGCGACTGAAGCTGCAAGGATCAAGGAGCGTTACGGTTGAAGTTTGAGGTTCAGCTTGCGAACAGTGTCCCTTTTGGGGACATTGAGGAATATGCTCACAGTTCCGAGTGGGCATTCGAGCAGAAGCTCGACGGTGAGCGTCTTGCCATCGGAGTAAAGGACGGCAAGGTGTTCGGTTGCGGTCGGCGCAACGAAACTCGTGTTGACCGAGAGATCGCCGACCTACTCTCCGGAATCAACGGAGATTGGGTTCTTGACGGCGAAGTCGTCGGCGGTGTATTCTGGGTCTTCGACCTACCACTTGCACCAGGAATCACACCGGAGACCGCGTTCAAGCTCCGACGTGAAAGTCTCGTACCTGTAATCTCAGTTCTATCAGCCCGAACCCAACGGATTAAGCTAGTGCCATCTTGCACTACTGCGGTAGACAAGATTAGGTTGGCCCGCTGGGTTGTAGATAACAATGCTGAGGGCCTCATGATCAAGAAGTTGGATGCACCGTATACCTGCGGCAAGCGTTCTAACTTCTCGCTTAAGGCCAAGCTTGTTGAGACTGTTGACTGCATCATCACGGAGGTCGGCAGAGAAGGTAAGCGTTCCGTTGCCGTCAGCGTTTATGACGACAATGGGATTCTCACAGATGTCGGTTCAGTAGCTGTAACAGAAAAGAACCTGACAAAGCTCGTAGAAGGTGACGTTATAGAAGTACGTTACCTCTATTGCAACAATCGGCATGAGCCGAGACTTTACCAGCCCGTTTTTATGCGGCCAAGGCCAGATAAAAACCCGACAGATTGCACAATTGATCAGCTAAAGTTTGGTTGCAAGACAGTTCTACCTTCTATCCCAGTCCAGTAAATAACCGTACAGAAAGGTAATAATGTCAGACACCACCACCACTACTCCGACTTTGCCGGAGAAGTTCGAGACTCTGAAGGATGGTCTCCGGACCCACCTGATCGAGCGTAACGACATCATCGAGACTCAGGTTCTCGCTTTGGTTTCCGGGACTCACCACTTCCAGCTCGGTGAGCCTGGTGTGGCCAAGTCGCGGTCCATTGTGAAGATGATGGAAATGATCGGCGGAGATTACAACTTCTTCGACACGCTCATGACCCGTACTTCCACTCCGGAAGAGATCAACGGTCCTGTCAGCCTTAAGGGCCTGGAAGAGGATCGTTTCGCATTCGTCACTAAGGGCTTTGCCCCTGAGGCTCACGTCTGGTTCTTGGACGAGATTTGGAAGGCCAACTCGGCTATTCTGAACACGCTTCTTTGGGCATTGAACGAACGGAAGTTCCGGAACGATGGTCAGGTGCATGACCTGCCCCTTCACACCATGTTCTGTGCTTCTAACGAGCTTCCCGATGGTGAGGAACTGAACGCCATCTATGACCGAGTGCAGTTCCGGCTGATCACGAAGCGCATTCAGGAGCCTGGGAACTTTATCCAGATGCTCAAGATCAGTGCTTCTGGACCGACCGACAAGCTCATCACTTGGGATGAGATTCAGGAAGCTCACCAGGCCAGTCTGGCTGTTGAGGTCCCTGGAGACGTTCTGGATGCCCTCCAGACTGTCCGGGCGGATCTCCGCACCGATGGTATCGAGCCGACCGACCGACGCTTTGTGGAGTGCCTGAAGATTATCAGGGCTGCCGCATATCTGGACGGTCAGACGGTTGCGGATATCGAGCACATGCGTCCCTTGGCTCACGTCCTGTGGACTTCTAAGGAAGAGCAGCCTAAGGTTGAGCGTCTCCTTCTGGAGCTTGCAAATCCGCTCGACAAGGAAGCTATGAGCCTGCTTGAAACTGTTGAGAAGCTGTCAAGTGAGCTTGACAAGGTTCTTGCTGACAAGTCGGTTGATCCGCAGTTGAAGAACAAGAAGGGTGTGGAGCTTCACAACAAGGTTGACAAGGCTAAGGATGATCTCCACAAGCTGTCTAAGCAGGTGGAGTCTTCTAAGCGTAAGTCTGCCAAGGTCGAGGAAGTTCGTACCCGGCTGTTGAGTGTCACGAAGCGGCTGCTCAAAGAGATCTTCAATATCGACACTGAAGTCTCTCTCTAGTGCAGCTTTGTTGGGAGGGGGAACGTCCCTCTCCCAAGCCCTCCCGGAAGGAGACAGATGAACGCTGACGATCTTTACCCTGGAGCCGAAGTTGCCATCGTCTCCAAGAAGTTTAACTTGGGTTTGCTCCACCCAGTAAAAGGTGTAGTTAAGCGCGTTGGGGACAAGACGGGTCACCCAATGGTTGTTTACCTTAACTCCACAACTCTCACTGGGATGGACTACAAGATCCATGGTCGGTCTATCGTTGGTTGGTGGAAAGACTATGCCGATGAATCTGCTAAGCGCGAATCTGAAGAAGCTTTCAATATCAAGAAGCATCAGATTGCACAAACGATTAGGCAAGAGCGGATGGAGGAACACAAGGCAACAGGCGTTAGACTGAGTGAGATGCTTGTTACACTTGGTGTTCCCAACCACCTGAGCTACGGAGGAACGAATATCGGCATCCAAGGTGATGCTTTTAAGGGGCTAGAGGAATTGATTAAGCCGATCTTTACCAGGAAGGTATTGGGGATTTAAATGAGCCTTAAGATAAAAGCTACCAGAGAAATTGAGATTGAAAAAGGAGATCAAGTCATCATTGATGATGATGACGATAACTGTGCTTGGACCGTAACTGGCTGGGACAAGGATTACGTTTTTGTTGAAAGCAAACTTGCAATCCAGCGTAACAGAATCACGGAAGTAAGGCTAACTCATGGCTAAGGATTTTCTCAAAGATTGGATGGGTAAGGGCAAGAAGAGCCCAAACCCTAACGACCTTTCACCATTTACGATTGATAGCGACCGTTACGACCGGCAAGATCACCAACGTCTCCTAGAGGAGATGAAGGAATATCGGGCTATGCGAGACAAGCTGGCCGACTCCAAGGCTGGCGATCTTGCCTATCCAGTAACCCAGGATCTTTACCTGTCTCTTTGGAAGGTTGATCCTGACCTGTTGGACGAGAACAAGGTGCGTCCTCAAAACCTCGTTAACCGCAAGGTTATGCAGGAAGCAGTAGATCTCCCTGACTACAGAGAATTGCGTATGTGGACTCAGGGCGACGACATTGGTGCGGCTCTGGCATTCAACACCATTGAGCCTGACATAGAAACGCTTTACGACAAGCTCGAAGGGGAGCAGAAACTTGCTCAGGAACTTCAGGAGCTTATGGCGCAGATGGCTCAGGCTCAGCAGGAGCAGCGCGACCTTGAGGAGATGTTCAAGGATTGGACTGAGAACAACCCCGAAGATTCGGAGCCTCAGGATTACCAGGAGAAGGCTAAGCAGCTTCAGGAGCGTATGGAAGCTCTCCAGCAGCAGATGCAGGAGAAGGGCCAGGAGCTTAAGGATGCTTTGAACGGTGCGGGTCCCGAGATCCGTGGCGCTATGAAGCAGGCCATGAAGCAGGCCAATGAGGACATGGAAGCCCAGGAGAACATGGCTCAGGCTTGGGGTTTGGAGCCGGGTCAACTTCACCGTCTGCCCGCCAATGAGCGTATGGAACTTGCACGGAAGTTGAATAGCCCGAAGTTTAAGAAGATCGCTGAACTGTTTGGTCCTATGAAGCGTTTGGCCTTCACCGAGAACCGGCGCAAGGTGAACTACACGCCGGAAGAAGTGTATGACGTGGAGCAGGGCAATAACCTGCGTCGTGTCCTGCCGTCTGAGCTTGGACAGCTTATGCACCCTCTACGGAGGATGAAGTTCTTCAAGCAGTACATGGATCGGAACCTGCTTCAGTACAAGATGCGCGGTTATGAGAAGGTCGCTAAGGGCGGCATTGTTTTCTGCCACGATGGTTCTGGTTCGATGAGTGGTGAGCCTGAAATGTGGACCAAGGCTCTTGGTCTGTGCTTGCTGCACATTGCGAGGAAGCAGAAGCGAGAGTTCTATGCAATCCAGTTCGGCAGTCCGCACCAAATCAGGATTGACGACTTTAGGGATTCACAGAACATCGACGCCGACAAGGTGCTCGACTTCGCTGAATTCTTCTTCGGTGGGGGAACCGATTTCCGGACTCCCCTCACTCATGCTCTGACAATCCTTCAGGAGCAGCACGAACGGTTTGGTGCAGTTAAGGCCGACATCGTGTTCGCTACTGATGGTATGTGCAGTGTGGATGATCAGTGGCTCACGGAGTTCAAGAAGGAACAGGACCGGCTTGGTTTCCAGGTCTGGGGAGTGAACATTGGTGGATCCGCTAGAGATGAACCTATGTGGACGATTTGCGATCAGCAGGTCGCGACTATTAAGTCGTTGACTTCAGGGGAATCGGTCCGTGAGATCTTCAACTCCCTATAGTGTCATTATCGGCGAGACGTATGTTATTGACACCACAGCCTGGCGCGTAGACTCCTCCGGTATAGACAAGCTAAACGGTGTTCACGTCGTCGTAGATTCCATAAGTCCTTCACCTAACCGCAGCGAAATATTACCGCATGTGGCCGTGCATTTAGCAGAAGGTTTCGAAGATTACTGGTACTCACAAACCTTTACCATCAACAGCAAGGGACTAACTTTGGCCCGTGTCCCAACGATTGAAGATCTTGAGGCTGCCACTGAGGGATTGCTGAGGGTAGCTAAGGAGTTGGCTCATGGGAGTTGAAGATCGTCTTTGGCCTGGCCAAGAATATCTGATTGATACCCGCAATTGGGAGGCTGCCCAATACCTGAAAGACGCACTTCAAGGCGCTCATGTGATCTATTGTGGGATACATGACAACGACGCCCATCCACCAGCCCGATACCAGTTCATGTTGACTGAAGAATACAGGCATCGTCGCGGCTCGGAAATGAGGATCTTCGATGTGAGGATTAACGAAGTGAAAACTATGGTTGAAATCTTTAAGCCCGTTTCGCGGGCTCAGATGGATGACGCCGAAAGAAGGCTTCAGCAGATCGCTGCGGCTCTTGACACGGGGGAGCAAATCGATGTTTGATAAGTACCGAGGTCTGCTTGAGGAGAAGCTCCGGGAGAACCGGGAGCAGGAAGGCCGTTCGATCTACACCCGAACGCAAGTTTTGGACATCCTTTTGGATCTCTGGAACGTGCTTGAAGCCGACAAGGCCGAAGCTGGTTTGGACAACACGGCAAGTGATCTGACCACCGAGGGTCTTGAAGATCCCGTAGTTCTGTAAATGCAACTTAACGTAGGAGGAATGCATTGACTGATATTTTGCAAGAGCATGTAAAGCGAGTCAACCTGGCCGACAAGAGCGTACTGCTCGGTCGGCTTTGTTGGTACACCGTCTCCCAAACCCTTAAGGTGTCTCACGCAGACGTTGTGAACGGACTGAATACCGTAGGTCTTTCGTCCACGATCCCGCCCTACCCGAAAGACTTCGACGTTTTCCGCCGAGTTGCTTCGAACGCAGCACGTAAGAAGATCCCGACTAGCAACGTGAATGTCTTCGAGAACTACCTTGTTGAAGACTTCGGTGGTCGTGGCGAGAACGTTATCTGTCGACGTATTGTGCGTCAGACCGTTGATCGTAAGGGTCGGAAGCTGGATTATGTTCAGCTCCGGGATATCGAATTTCACAAGAACACGACAGCAATTGTTGTTAAGGATCTCCCTGACAACGTGAATGGCAACCTCAAGGTTGATGAGATTACCGAAGAGATTCGTTCCGAGTTTGCAGCTTGGAAGGATTCCCTGAACGCCTATGCCATCCGAGAGTTCATCCGAAAGCGTGTCCTGGACTTCGGCGCGACTCTGGTCCGTGAAGGTGGAGCAGTATATTTCATCACCGAAGATCAGGCTGTCAAGATGGAATCTCTGGAGACGTTCGTGAACGCTCTCCCCGGTACGGAATCTACGTTCCACTCCTTGCCGCTGATCGATGACAAGAAGCAGCGTCAGATGGTCCGTAAGGCTTTTGAGGCTGAGACTTGTGATGCGGTGGATGAGATCATGGCTGAGATCACTGAGATCCAACGCACCGGTAAGCAGATCTCATCTGATCGGTATGCCAAGCTGGTGACTGATTACCAGCGTTTGACTGCCCGCACTGTGGAGTACGAGGAGCTTTTGGAGACTGGTCTCGGTGAGGCGAAGTCTCGTATGAGCTTGTTCGAGACGGCGATTGTTGGCCTCAAGACGAGCGTGAAGTTTTAGCCCATGAGCAAGATCGATTACTGCACAGCCTGTGAGACCCTGATTGTGTGGCCGAGAGTTGCTCTAGCTCGCGGGTCTGGTGAATGGGTTAGGGGCTGGTTTCTCTGTCCACCTTGTGGCTGGGCAGAGGGCATGATCGATGTCCTCATGGGTCAGCGTGTCATAAAAATCGAGATTAACCCGAGAGAGCTAGAAGGCTACAAGCTTCCTAACCCGTGGGATATTTGGCTCCAATTCTGGGATGAGATCCGGGACGGAGAAGAGTACGAAGCTAAAGTCGAAGAGTATGCCGGATGGGCGAAAACTCAAACTGAGAATGTCGCATTGTCTCTCTCCAAAGAGGTTGCTGATATCCCAAATGTCGGTAAGAAGAAAGTATGGTCCTGGAATGGATGAGAACTACGAACCTAGCCAACTGGAAATAGAACGCGAAGCTAGCCAACTGGAAATAGACCGCGAAGCAGGCTTGTACGGACCCAGAGAAGCTGCGATGGCCCGTCGAGTCAATGCTCTAATTGCTGCCAATCTAGAAATGCAGAAAGCTCTGGATTCCACGAGAGAAGAGAACAGGCGTTTGGAGCGGGCTCTGGCTAATGCAACCGAAGACAAAGCTAGAGAGAACCTCCTTAAGGCTGTGAAGGAGCTAGGTGGATGACGAACGAGTTCACGGACGTTGAACGCGTCGATTTCGTAAGGCATTACATGGCCGATCAGCTTATTGCCCCAACCGTCCATATCAAGTTCGTGGAACCTAACAGTCAGTGGAATAAGTTTATTGATATGCTTCGGGCCGACAATCTACTTGAGAAGCTAGATCCGGGTTTAATTTCCCGACAAGGCGTCATGTGGCCCATCCCCAGAGAAGAGGGCGGATTGAACATTTTCATCTGTCCTCAGATCTTTGCCGGATACCCTAAGGCCGAAGATTTCGATAACTTCCTCAAGATGTGGGAAGTTAAGCTCAAGATTGCGGTAATGGCCTTTGAACGGTGCGACCAAAATTACACTGACCTTCAGAACCTCGTGATTGAGACCCTGAAGGATCAGGGTCTTGCCGATATGTTTATTGACTTCCCGAACTACTAATAAAACCTAAAAGCTTTGAAATTACCAGAATAATTTTTCTGAAATAGGAGGTACATAAATGGCAATTATTGAGCCGGGCGATAACCATGAAGACAACGACAACATGAAACGCATCTTTGCTCAGATGACTGACGATCTGAACCTCGATACGTCTGACATTGAGAAGCTTGGTGCAGTCACAGTCTCCAGTTTGAGTGACTTTGAGCTTTCGCAGAAGTTCAATGAGGCAAAGCGGGAGCTTTACAAACGTGGTGAGCTTATGAATCCGAAGACGGACACCGGTAAGGATCTCCATGCTGTTTATCATGGTTGCCTTTTGGAGATGAAGCATCGGGGGTTGATGTGACCGTGGCGGTGAAACTCACCAGTCTTCCGCGTAAAGATGACGCCGAGGCGCGCTACCACGTGCGTACCATCGTGACCGATGACAACGGCGTACCCACCGTCTTCAAGGACACAGTGGACAGCTACCACCAGGCACGCCTCCAAGAAGCCTACATACTCGTGCAGTACGCCAAAATCGGCCACCGCATCGTGCGAGCCGAGAAGGGAGCATCATGAGCGACTTCAATCCGACCGAGGTGATGATGGCGAAGGTTCGCGAGGAGTGGGAACGGCCGTTGCGTGAGCGCGCTGAGTCAGCGGAAGCTGAACGCGACCGTCTCCGAGACGCACTCGAAACGGCGGCGATTCGTGCTCACGGCATGCGGATGTGGGCCGAACGCCTCACCGTCGTAGATGAGCCGCCGAGCGTCCACGAGATTATTCGTCTGGCGCTCCTCATTCGAGACCCCGCTCGCGCGGCCCTGGCTGCTACCAGTCCCTCCGACGACGACACCCAGGCATGGATGGAACGTCCTTCCGCTGGCCCGAGGGGAACGAGATGACAACCAAGGAGCCGAACCGATGAGGGACCCTACCCGCTAAGGAGAACGATGCCTAAGATTAAGATTCCCAAGGCTCTGAAGCCCACGCAACGTAACTTCATTGCACGACGTTGCGTTGATCCCGTCAAGCAGCTTTTCGGTGCCAAGGGCATCAAGCAGATCCGATCCATCGGAATTGAGATTAACGGTGGCAATAGGATTAGCCTGATGGGTGACCCTATCCGAGCTAAGGAATTTAACGGCTACGCTGTTGTAGAAGAACGATATGAAACTGCCTTACTCTGTAAAAGAGTAGGTATCCACAAAGGTCCAGTCTACAAACAGGACTACAAATCAACCTGGAGTTGCGGACCATCCGTAGAAGTCTCTAGACGAGATACAGTTCAACCCCGTAGTGTGGGTTTGACCCAAGTTGGATGGCAAGTTGAGTTTCACTACCATTCCTCAAAGCATGGTTCCCTAACTCCTAATCAGACAATTATTGTTGCCATGGTGGAACTAGGTGTCCATGAGGCATTTGAAGAGTTGGCTGCCCGAGAACATGGACGCCGTGTGTTGACCATGGAAGAAGCCTCCAACATAGATCGTTATGATTGGGCATGTGAGGGTTGGGCAGGTCTTCCTCGGGAAGAGCGTCCTCGTATGTGCTTTCAACACCCTCTTTGGCCTCATGATGGAGACAACTATTTTGAGGTCTTTATGAGGTTCGTTGACCAAGAGAATTCTTTACAACTTGGAAGTATCTGTTTCTGATGACTAAACCGAAGCCTAAGAAAAAGGCAGTGAAAGATGCCGATATCAAGAAGCCCGTTAGATATCGCAAGACCAAAGCCCAGCAAGCAAAAGATCGCCAGTCGGCCCGCGACGGAGCAGGGTGGGCTTCCTTTGAGTGAGCACCAGCTTGATGTCGCTATTGCCAAGGAGCGTAAGCGTCGTCAGAAGATGAAGAGTCGTGGCTTCCCTCTCCACTATTGGAAGGAGCGCGGCGACAAGGCTCCTCCTATCAGGGAACATTGGTGTGATTGGTGCGTAGGGTTCTACGGTGTCCCACATGACAATATGCATTTCAAGAAGAAGGGTTGGTGCCAGAGCATCAGCTTCAATGGTAAGCGTCAGTGTGCATGCATTGACTGTGTTGTAGCTGAGAAGCTTTACCCTGCACTACCGAAGCCTAAGATCAAACCGAGCACCAGAATGAAACTTTATGTCGATGACCTTGAAGTTTTGGATGATGCAATCCATTGGATCTTGGTGAGTAACGCAAATATAGATCCAGACTATACAGAATCAGGTCCAGACCTCACAGAAGTCAATCGTAAACGTGACGTGTTGGAGCGTCTCACTGTTCGCCTTAACAGGGCTCGTGGTCTTTTAGAAATAGAGGAGGCAAAAGATGGGATATAACACAGCCATTCTGATTCTCAATGATGGTTTGGACCAGCTTAAGAAGCATCCCGAAGATTTTGTTGAAGGTATCAATCAACACATGCATCGTGGCGGAGAATTTGGTGTAGGCTGCCATGCCAACGTCGTCGATGTGATGCGTACCGAACATGCGGACGTGTTCCGTTTGTACGGTTCGCACGGCAACCTGATGTTGGAGCTTTCCCCTTGGAGTCGTAGGCTCGAAGAGCTTTACACTGACAAGAAGAATGCTTTCCGTCGTGATGTCGTAATCGACTATGTTAAGCGAGCTAAAGAACAGATCAAAACCCTTGAGAAGAAAATGAAGGAGTGGGATGAGCAAGTTTAACGTTGAGTTCCAGCGCGTTTCCCGTATCGTCTTGGAGGTTGAAGCCCCCACTAACGTCGATGCACAGGTAACAGCCTTCGGATACATCAAGGCAGTGGATGCCGGTGTTCTGAGTGCTTCAGCACTTGAGCTTTCAGAAACAGTGAAGGTAAACGCTAATTCTGAAGGTGAATACAGTTTTGTGAACTTCAGTGAAATCCATTCGGCCGTAGCTCTGACAGATGAGGAGCTTGACGCTCAGGAAGCCGCCGAGTTCCCTTTTCCGCCTCTCGACCCGACGATTCCAGGAGATCCCCTTGCTGGTAACTGAACCAATCAACACTCAACGATGGGAGTTCGTACACCAGATCCCCGATGGACATAAGATCTTTCGGGAGAAGTCAACGCTTCGATATGCTGTAGCTGACAATTCAGGAAGGATGCCGGAAGATACGAATGATGGCGTCCTTTTCGTGGACGACACGAAGCGTGTCAGTGCCATTAACAGCACGATGCAGGTTCCCGTACTGAACGCGGATGACGAACCCTATAGTGTCCTCATGACCATTGAGGGCGGTCTTTGGATCTCCGCAACTATGGGCATGGAAATCCAGTCCAGTCTCTTCCGGTACAAGGTGAGAGTCAGTGCCAATCAATCAGGGTTTTAAACTTGGAGATGGAATCACCCACCGATGGCACTCATTCCATGCTCTCGACCGAGATCCAAGCTAGCTTCCACGACGAATACAAATCTTACGCTTAACGAAAGAGAGGTGTAATGGATCAGGTTCGAGTTGACACATGGAAAGACTTTGTTGGTCAGACCATGCTGAAGGATCGACTGAGTATCCATATTGCCTCTGCTGTGGCGCAGGGTCATATGCTCGACCATATTCTACTTACCGGCCCGCCTGGGTTTGGTAAAACTTCGCTCGCCACAATCATTGCGAAGGAACTTGGATACGAATTCATCAGCCTGACCATGCCGGTGGATGAACGAACGATGATTAGCATGATCCAGGAAGTAGACAACGAGTGGGAACCCACCGTCCTGCTTCTGGATGAGATCCACCGGGGATCCAAGAAGGAACAAGAGAGCCTCCTTCCCCTACTGGAGTCTGGATACATCCAAGATCGGCGGGGACGAAAGCACTCCACTAATCTAATCACAGTCATTGGTGCTACGACCGAGCCCGACAAGGTGATCGCACCGCTGTTCGATCGTTTCCCGACAAAGCCCGTGTTCGAGGAGTACACGAACGAAGAGATGGGACTGATCGTTGCGGGCATGGCAATCAAGATTAAGCTAGAGTTCTCGATCGAGGTGTCCCAGAAGCTTGGCAAGGCAACGGGAGGAATCCCCAGGAACGCACGTCAGTTTGTTCTTGCAGCCAGAGATCTTCAGCACAGTCTGAACCGAATCCCAATCGCAGAAGAAGTGATGATCCTTTGCCGGGTAGACGAGATCGGGCTCTCGGCCATGCACTACAAGTATCTGCGAGCACTCGTAAAGCTTGGCAGCACCGCAGGACTGAAGCCCATTCAGAGTGTTCTCCAGATCCCCGACCCGACCGTCAGGGACCTAGAGAGGCTCCTGTTTAAGTTCGATCTGATCGAGTACACTGAAAGCGGTCGATCGATCACCCAAGCTGGGCTAAACAAGCTCAAAGCCGAACGTAAATAAGGATAAGAATGCCTACCGTTGACTACCTACTCAACCTACCTTTAGACGAATTCCATAAGATCGTAGATCGTGAGGTACGCGGTCAATTGGACACCGAAACAGCCTCACTCCTACGTAAACCCGAACTGAGTCCAAGACTCTACAGCACCTTGAGTCACATGAAGTCCAACGTAGAGAGCCAGATCGCCGCAAAGAAATCAGATTTAACCAAGAACCACGGTGAAATGAGTGACTCTGCGTTCACCAAGGAACGCTCTGAGTTCCATAAGTGGAAGGCTGGCGCTCTTAGGTTCCGCAACGGAGTAGATGAGAGGCTGCGACAGGCCAAGGATGCGAGGAGCAGTCTGTTTGGTTCAGTCTATCCGGACATGATAAGGGAAGAACGTAACTCCGTTATCGCAGAGAATGTACGACTGAAGGATGCCATACGAAGACATCAGGAGATCGTAACGAATGAGTATGACCCAACCGAAGCGGACGAAGAACTCTGGTCCGTCGTCGGATCCAACAGTTAAAGAAATTGAAGTTCTTCTTGCTAGGGCGCGCACTCGTCCTCCGGTGCGTGAACGGATTGTTCATCGTCTAGTAGTAGTTCTCTCTTTCATCGAGATGGCTGCACGGAGGAGATGATGATTCCAGAAGTTGAAGCCTGGGAGAAAGCAAAAAGAGAAAGCAAAGGGGGGCTAGTTGCGGGCATAGAAATAATTACTCTTCTTGTCCTCACAGGAAACGATCTCGTAAGCGCACTTGAAAAGGCTAGCGGAGTCACGCCAACCATCATGGACGACCTTGAAAGCCCTTACGATGTTTACTTGACCGATCGGGGCCAGAAAATAATCGCCTGCATCAAGGAAGTACGGCAGGTCACTTCCCTGGGTTTGAAGGAAGCAAAAACTCTTGTTGAACGGACAGGTGGTCTTGACCCTGCGCCACAGCTACTGAACCGGGCCATCTCAGAGAAGTCTGCTTTGGAAATTGTAGAACGGTTTGCTGCCATTGGAGCCAACGTTGAGATCAGCAAGTCCCACCTGTCGGCTGCTGCCATCCAAGAGGCCAAGGATGGGCTCGTTGAGATTGCCAAAAATCTTGCTTGACTGTCCCGCCATCCCGATAGTATGTTACTCACCATTCACCGAACGAAAGTTGACCAATGAAAAGCGCCACCATCGAACGACTTCTTGGAGACCATCCTGAGATCGACTGGGAGTACGGCTCCGTCGCACTCTCCCAGATCAACCGGGCTAAGAGCCTGGCCAATCAGGCACGAGTCTCTGCTCCCCTGAGCCACGACAAGGTCATGCAGTACAAGGAATGCCTAATCAATGGGGATGAATTTCCCGCCATCGTAGTGTTCCTCGACAAAACCGGCCCTGACTCCTTCGTTACCATGGACGGTAACCACCGTTGGGCTGCATCAGAAAAGGCAGGACGCAAGCAGATCGACGCATACATCTGCATCGTCCCCACTCCTGAACTACGTAACGCTCTTACCTACGAGTTCAACAACGTGATGACGGGCTTCTCGCCCACCGAAGAAGACCGGGATCACCACGCGGTGAATCTCCTTTCGCAGAACTGGACGGTCTCTCAGGTCGCACAGTTCCTGCGTCTCCCGGAGAAGCGGGTCAGTGAGGCTCTTCAGGATTACCGCGGTCATGAGCGTGCCCGTAAGCATGGGGTACTCCCCTCGTGGTCCCGGATCGAACAGCGCACTGGTCGGGTCATGCTCCACCGTCGTCTTACCCTGGATTCGGTATTCGCTCAGGCTGTGCAGCTTGCATCGAAGTTTAACTTCACGGTCGCACAGATGAAGGATCTGATCAACGACACCATCACCTTTTCCTCCGAGGCGGAGCAGTTGGGCTTCCTGAAGAAGCATCTGAGTCAGTCCGAGAAGGCTCACCGTAAGGCTCTGGAAGAGAAGCGTGCCCAGAAAGTAGCGAAGCTTGCCGCTCAGGGTAAGGGCAAGAAGACCCACCCTGGAGCAAGCCCCCGCACTTTGTTCTCTGCTCACATCGGCTACATCCTGAAAGCGAAGATCAAGGATGCGCTAAACGGGTTGGACGCTGAAGAGCGCGAAGAGCTTCTCGCTAAGGTGAAGCAGGCCAAGCAGACTTTGACCGAAGCTGAACTGGCATTGGCTGACTAGTTTTCCCTGGACATGGGAAATGAGGGAGGGAAGTCGCTGTGGTGGGGCTTCCCTCCCTCTCTTTTTTTGATCTAGAAAGTAGGTTTACGGATGAGCAATGAGAAGAAAACTGCTGTTAGGAAAACAGCTAACCCTTGGACCTTGAAGGTCCTGGATATCCTTCAGGATGGTGAGTGGCACAACTTCGATGAGATCGTGAGTGAATGCATGCCGCTCGTTCCTCCTGGGGTTGCTTGGCGCAAGGCCGAGAAGAATCGCCAACAGCATTATGACCGTCAGGGTCGTCCTCAACAGGACCGTCACTACGGCGACAAGAACACGACGATCCAGACCGGCCAACGTATGTTGGTTGCGATTGGTGTTCGTGGTCTTGCAAGGCATGGTCGGATCGAGGTTGAGTATCAAGATCCGAGCCTGAAGCGTAAGCGTCCCTCTAGGGTTAGGTTGACGCCTTAATGACCGAAGATGACATCACGACGCTCGTCCTCACTCGCAGAGTAGGTCAGATCATCGACATCGCTGACGGGATCATCGAAGTTGAAGTAGCAGAGATCAGCGAAGGTCAAGCCAGAATTTGTATTCGCGCTCCACGTAAAATCCTGGTGGATCGCCACGAAGTCACAGAACGAAAGCGAAGAACGGATTTTACCGTCAAATTGGAGAAGCGATAATGGCGCTTACAGACAATGACACGATCGCTCAAGCAATTGTAATTTCTGCTGAGTGGCAGCACTTTGCCCGAGGTCACTGGCAGAAAGAATGCCCAGACCTTGAAGGTCGCTACCCAACCTCAGATCGATGCGGTTATCCGGCAGTAGATCAATACGTTCACACTGACACTGCTATAGCAGCAGATTGGGATGGTTGGTGGTGGTCAGAACCGTACCCAACCTTGCCAAATCCTCCTGAATGGGGTATCGAAATAGGAACTAACGATTGAGTCTACTAGAGTTTATTATTCCAGGAATCGTACTCTTCGGATGCGGAACAGCAACAGGTATTCAGTTCGAACGTCGCCGTAAACACAGAACCTCCGCTCATGAATGGGGTTTCAAACCGGGAAAGAAAAGGAAAAAATGATGGACCAGCCCATCACCGTTCGGCGACTCCTGACGTGGATCGCCATTATCGCCCTAGTGGCATGGGGTGCATGGGGGATGGTCACTGACAAGGGGCCATGCGAAGGACTCACGAAACGGGAAGAGGCGTTGCGGGGATGCGACGTTCTGATCCACCAGCCCGACCAGATCGACAACGACGGGTGGCACCGATAACCAGCCCACCAGGTGTCATCGTCATCAAGGCCGACATCGAAGACACGTAAAACCTGAACGTATCCGAAACCCCAAAAAATTTTTGGTAGTCGCACCCACGGAATTTTTCCGTGCGGAAACGGCCGGGGAAAAGGTTTCCGATTAAGCCCGAGCTTCTCGCTCAACTAATCCTAATTTATGGCATATTTTTAGAGCCTCAGGAACAGTCACATACCTGTTCTCGACATAGCATATCCAAATTACAGCTAGACAGACCGGCTGCCACTTCACCTTTGATGAGTGCATCAAGGCATGATGCACAGCGCAAAGCGTGATTAGATTATGGACAGCATCAGAACCACCTTGGCTGCGATAAACAATATGATGGATTTGCATGGCATTCGTGTTCTTCTGGCAGACCCTACAGATGTTTCCGTCACGCTTCCTTACACGGTCCCTTGTAGCTCCTGGTAGACGACGACCGTAGCGTACACGGCGCTCCTTGTGAAGCTGCCGACGCTTGCGTTTGGCTCTCGCTTTATCCTGTAGAGCCCTTAGGCATTCCGGGGAACAAACTCCCGAGACGCCCTGACGGTACATCCGATCTCTGTCAAAATAGTCCCTACAAGCTGTGCATCTTCGCTTACTCATAACCCATAGCTTTCTAAATCACCTTTCTCGTCATACGCTTACCTCTTCCAAAATAGGCAGACCTCTTCGCTCGAAGAGGTGAATGACTTTCCGTTCAAGATCCTCAAGTGAACCATCATTTATGATGGAGTAGTCGCAGTCCTCATGGGTTACAGCACGCTCAGAGACGTGTTCATTGACTGCACTTTTCCCTGGCCTGGTTATCCTAATCATGATTCCCCCACGACGGCGAACCATGAACAACTCGTTTGGGAAACGAACATCGGTGATCACTACCGGGCCTCGGGCAGACTCAATCAGTCTTTCTCCAGCCACCACCCAGACATCAGGATCCAGGTACTCCCTGGCTGCGATCCCTAATCTTTGGAGGAGTCGTCGTCCTGTGTCATCTTTCTTACCTGACCAACCCATATCCGTGGCAACCTTTTTAAGGGGGTCAGCAAACGCAACTCGGGTCCAGCCATACTTCCGGAGGATCTGGGCTACCTCATCTTTTCCTGCCTCAGCAAACCCAGAGAGCCCGACCAACGACAGTTTGCGGTAATACTGATCTTCCCGTGGGATAGTCACCACACATTGGGGGATTTCCACAAAGTTGCCGGTATTAAGCCACGTCTGGTACGAGTAAACAGGGATGTCGATGGCCCATGCCTCAGCTACTTCCATCCTGGCTCCCGGACTTGCCTGCCACTCCGGGAGGACGATGATTCCGTCTACTCCCAGAATTAGCATTATGTCATGACGCATACATGCCGCACGTCCAGGGTTTGGCTGTCCAGGAAAGGAAGCAGCCGGATCTAGAATGTCATGACCTGAGTTTCTTAGCGAAGCTGCGGCCTTATCGAAGGCCGGGAAATTATGCTCCTTGATCCCACGCATGGGACCACTCAGATAGAATCTCAATTTGTTCTCCTACCAGAAATGCGCTCGGGGATATTGCGAAGCTTGTCGAGCACGATGTCTACGATATCTACGATGTCTGAGAGCATCTCATCCACTTCGGGGCCGACTGAACCTTTAGCGAAGTTCAAGACCTTAATCAAACTTGTGTTCTGATTCTGGTCTCGTGCTTCAGCGAAGGTGATCTCAACAAAGTCATCGCGAAATCCGATGCTCAAAATCTCTACGTCTTGCGTCCCATCTGGAATCATCATGCCTCATTCAGAAATCGTGCGAGAACCTGGTCTTTTCGGGGACCTGAAGGTACCGTAACTGGAGTTCCTTCTATAGGCTGAAGATCGGAAGTGTCGATTTCCGCTGGCTGAGCGTGAGACTCCTCGACACGAGCACGGAACGCCTCGTCCTCGATGAGCTGCTCGGCTTCATCAACGGTTGTTGACGGCCGATGTGCCAACCACACCTCCTGCAACTTCCTCACCTCCAGATCGTCAACTTCGATTGAGCTATCAGGCGCGGTGCTGCGCGGTCCAGCTTGTCCTAGTTCGCCCTCATCAAGCATCGTTCGTAACTTATCCCCAAATTCTGGATCATCCATGGCAGGAAATCCCTGCTCCTCCTTGAAACCCAGTTGATGGAGCAGAGTCCTCTGAAGTTCCGGCTTAGACACGAGTCTGACCTCATTAGGACTGAACACAAATTGAAGTCGAGTATTACCACTTCTAGTGTCCTTGACGCCAAGCTCTTTGGTTCGTGCGATCACCACCACCATAATTTCATCATCGCGATGGATCGTTTCGCCATCTACTGGCTCGATATCGAACGTCCCACTGAAACGAGCCGTGTACTCCTCGACTGTTTCACCATCAAATTGTCTCAATGTCCATCTTTCTGCTCATTTGGCCACTTTCCTGTTCTCGTAGGCAGCCCAGCAGCGGACACAATCCGTACGCGGCTTCCTAATCGCACCGTATGTCTTGTGTTCTAAGCACAAAACTTCTGTTTGGCTGTTTGAGCTGGCGGCCCGTGTTGGTGTCTTCTTCTTCGAAGTCTTGATTCTGTCGAGATGGAAAGACCTCGACCCGTGGTTATGCTGGAAGACGGACACCCATTCAGATTCAGTCTTCTCATTGACGGTGTGGTCACGGAAAGACATCTTCCCTAGGCCCGTAATCTCAATGGTGTCACCCTTCGAGTAAGTTACGCCCTCGTATTCGAGCGTGTCGCTTTTTCTAAAGTGAGCACGTTGGGCCGTCGCAGAATCTGTCTTCGGTGTCATGAGCACTCTCTTGCGGCCAGACAATTGGTTTCAGATCCTTCGTTAGCTTCTCGTATTGCTTCGGGGTGATCGACTCATATGGCATTTGAGGGAAAGCTCCAGCCTCATAAAGGGGTAGGAATGAGATTCCCTTGAGACGAGAATCGTATGCCATTAGCAGATCAGGTATTAGATGGCCTTCCCTCTCAGGATCGAACGTGGCTGTACATGATACTTGATTGTCAGCCCAGTGCTTCTGAAGAAGTGTAGCAATCCTCATCTTTTCTGCCAAGGATACCTGCCGTTCAGTCTTAACTCTGCTATCGCCCTCAACGGGGAATTCGACAACAACAGTGTTCGGTTCATTAACAGCAACCTCAACATTATAACCTGCTTCCCGGAAAGCTTCAACATCCGGATGCGTGTCGGAGAATCGGATCCTTCGCAGGTAGTAACGGAAGGTGGGGAAGTGGCAACCCGGTGTTGCTCCAGCAAGCAGGCTCACCGTACCGGATGGCTTAACACTCGTTGTCTTAACTGATTCTCTGATGCAAAGCCATTCGGAATACACACGGTCATAGTGTTGAACTGTCTCGTAACCTAACTCACACCATTTAACCAATTCCTTCTCCCCGCGGTAAGCGAGGAACTGGGTGATGCCACTCATCGAAGTACCGATTCGACGGTTCCTCAGCATCACCGCATTGGTCTGCTCCCAATGCGTAGCCAACAACGTCACAGCCTTAGCGTAGATGTAGGCATACTTTAGTGTGCGCTGATATTCCTCGACTGTTTCGTGATGGTAAGGGAAGGTCTCCACCAAGCAGCACATCTCGTATGGTTCGAGTGACTGCTCCAAACATGGATTACCTCCACGAACTCTCCAGTCCTTGTTGTTCGGTGGATCAACCATCCTTCCGTAGGCTTGCATGTTCGAGAGCCAAGCAAATCCAGGTTCACCGTTGCTCACGATCCTGTCGGTGAAGACATGATAATCCATGCCAACCTCAGCGAACACACTGTTGTTGGAGGACCACCCAAACTCGGCACGCTCAGGATTAAGGTCGTAGTTCTTGAGGTTCAAGAACTCCTCGTCACCCGGCTCACCAAACGCAATTTCAGCCGAACGACGGACATTCCCTGATACAACACAGACACCGATCAAGTTGAAGATGTCGGTGATGTCTCGGCTCGTTACCTTCTCTCCATCACGGTCTCGGATCATTTTGAACAGAGATTGATGCAGCTTGATCAGCGGATCTGGGCCCTCGGAGACTCCTCCGAATCCCTTAATCTTCGTTCCTCTGGGTCGGATCAGCGAGTAATCGAAGACCGGCTGAGCACCAGCACCCCACGCCCACTTCAATAGCGAACTCAACGAGTCCACCCAGCCTTCCCTCGAATCCTCCACCTGAACATCGATTACGTTACCGTTTGAAGGACACCACACCAGCTTCCCAGCGCCACGAGTATCAAAACCAACACCAGCACCAAGCATGCTCATGTCCATGAGGAATCGGAACGGCCGATCGAACTCCACGTCGATCTTCTCTGTGCTCACAAACGCGCAGTTGTTGAGTGCAGCCCCACCTCTTGTTCGAACGTAATCAGTCCCCATCATCCAGAGGCCCCGGCCCGGAGGCAGAAACTTGAAGTCAAAAATCAGGCGGTACATTGTCTCTGCGTCTTCTGTCGCAAGTTCCCGATCCAAAGGAAGGGAGTAGCGTTCACAATGATCGCCAATGATCGAGTAGACGCCCTCAACTACACGTTGGACCGTCTCCCACCACTGTTCACCGTCACGACTGTAGGTACGACGGTACGTGACTTCCCCCAGGGAATTAGGCCCCGAAGAAAATCCCCAATTGACTTCCTTGTCTTTGAATTCATCTAGAAACGTCTGACGTAGAAACACTGTCTTCCTTTAAACTGAATGCTTCGTTAAGGGCACGAGTGACGTGCTTCCATCCGAAGAGCCGACAAATAAAATTAAGAATCATTTTCATACCAATCGCACTGGTCCGCTATCTCGTCGTCCACGATCTCTTCGCGTAACTCCCAGCAAAACAGCCCACGGACACCCATTAATACGTTCTGACAATTAAGGCAAGACTTCACCTGAATCTCCAACGGAAATTTGATTACGACACCTTGATCTGCCACGCCAAGAACACCTCCCGCCGCGCCTTATCCCCCTCGGCTCCGATCAGACGGAAACGCCAATCAGGATCACGCTCTATCTCAAGTGCTTTCTCAATCTGACCATTAAGAATTTCATCACCATTAGGACGGTCAGCAAACTCTGGAATAGCACCAGCCTGCCAGGCATATCGGTACTGACCAACAACCTGATAGACGTGAGCAAATCTGCGCTTCTTTGATCGACACCAGTCCACCGTGCGAACCAGTGTCATGTAATTAAGGTGCGGATATTGCTTGAAGAAGTCCTTCAACTCCCTCTTGAGGATTGCTATATCTTTTCCTCTGGGATAAGGAGTCCCAGTTGTCTCTTGAACATACCTCGCAAAAGCCTCAGGGGTATCTACCTCGGCTGCATTTAGCGTGTCTACGAATCCCATTCACTTCTTCCTTAGGACAAACAGAGTCGATAGATTCCTTCTTGCATGAACCTGCCTTCTCCCTGAAGGTTGCGGACGAACGCCGGAGATATACTCCAACCGATCGATTGGTTCAAACGACAATTCTAATGCCGTGGACAACGTGTAATGCGTACCAAGCCATAGCTTGCCTGATGAAATATAATCCTGGACTTTACAGAGCACAATTCCTTTAGGCTTCACAACCCTGTGAGCCTCACCTAGCCCAAGGTTTATGAGCTTCTGCACACCCTTCGGAGAGATAGGGGCTCTATCCATTCCATAGGCTTGATGCATTTTCGGTATCCCAGTAGTGGAACGACCACCCACCGAAACGAATGGCGGATCAAAAGCCACCGCATCGAAGTGCCCATCCCCATAGGGCAGGTTCCGAAAATCCACTCCATCAATCTTAATGTCGTGCTCGATAAGAGTGTCCGGTCGCCACACAGTCCACCAATTTCCCTTGCCGTAAGTTGGATCGAGGGTGACCCAATCTTTCTGGAGATAGTTCAGTCGAGCACAGTCGGCTATCAGGTCGGCATTGCTCGTCCATGCCGTTGCCGCAAGAACGTCTTTCATGATTGCCTCACTAGAAGGTAATGGTTAACATCGGCTTCGAGGACCTACACAGTTATCTTTGAATCTCCATTTTGTTTCCCTACGCTTCTCGAAACTCCTGATATGACCGGGAAAATTGAATGACCGTATCTTTTGTTAGTACGCCTCAAGGCGAGGTTCGCATTCCTGTCTTGTGCCGCCACAGCGCCTGCTCCCATGAGTCTTTCCGCAGTTGATACTCCAACTCATGGCGGGCTTCTCGATGGGCCATGCTCGTGATCGGCACCATTGCAAGCGTTAAGGGAGCAAATTGGTACTCAATCTCTGTTCCCTTGCCACCATGTCGTGACTTCAGGATCTTAAGATGGACACGACCCGTGCGTTCCTCTGTCTTCTTACCTTTCTGGGAATCAGGAGACCAGAGACCAAACACAAAGTCACCAGTCTCTTCAACGGCACCCGAATCTCTAGCTGAGTCAGCTTGAAACTCTGACCCAAAGTCAGCCCCACGGTTCACCTGATGCGGGGCAATGATCGGAACCTGGTATTCCTTAGCGACAGCCTTAAGAGCCATCACCGCATCTGTGACTTTCTCGTACTTGTCTTTCCCCTTGAAGGAACTCGCCCAGTATCCGAGGTAATCGATTGCCACCACATCTGGGCGGGCACCCATGTACTCCTCATACTCCTCGATGCAGGACACAAGATCCTCTTCGGTCATTCTGTTCTTATCCACCATGAGGAGATTGTTCCGCCAGAAATCCAAGGTGGCCCCATGAAGCCGCTCGTAGAACTGATCTCCAGGCTTCTCGAAGTCCGGTGCCAAATCGAGGTTATGAAACCCATGAATCCTTCGTGCTCGCTCGAACCAGTCTCCACGAGTCTGCTCCAACGAACAGAACAAAATTTTGATGTCAGGCTTCTCCATAGCCATGGACTGGAACGTATTTAAAAGGTGCAAAGTTTTTCCCGTGCCAGTCTTCGCCAAAATCACCATTACCTGCGATGGCAGCAACCCCGGCTTGATCATCACATCAAGAAGCTCGTGCCCAAACTTGATTCCTTCTCGACCCTGAAGCTCGGAGAACTCACGGATCGCATCATCTACCGTCAGCAGCAACCCACCTGAAGTACGGGCCAGCAGATTCTCAAAGTCCTGTTGCGTGTGGCCTTGCTGAAGGATCCAATCACTAATGTCGTTGTGGTCCTCTGGACCGTGAAGCGGAGGAACAGTAGTTCCCCTAGCCCGATGGCCGATCTGCTCCTGGATTTTTTCCAGCCCAGCTCGACCTGACGAGTCGTTGTCAAAAACTATGTAAACCCGCTTAGCGGAGGCCGTGTACTGGGTGAACGAGTCCTGCCAGACATTCGCTCCCGGACAACCGACCGCGGCGTACCCCATCTGCTCCAGAAGCAGGGCATCGAACTCCCCTTCGGTAACGACGATTTGGTCTGCCTGGAACAGCGCGTCAGTGTTAAACAGCCTGGTCGTTGACTTCGGTGGAGTTAGGTATTTGGTCTCACCGGACATCTTTCGACCACGGATATTCACCACCGACCCCGACGCGATGTACGGAATCGTGATGGCGTCGTCCAGGAAGTCCACAAGTTTCCCGTTACGTTCCTGAACCAGCGCGGTGCCCTTGATGTCGTCCAGGTCGTACTTCTTCTCTAACAGGAATTCAAGTAGTCCGCCGTCTGCATACCCTAATTGATGCTTCTTAATGGTCTCTTCGGTAAGACCACGATCAGTCTGTAAATATTGGACTATCTCAGGGTGCTCAGCGAGATTCGCGTGGTAATAAACAGCCGCTGCCTGACGGACCCTGTGGACCTCTGAGAACCGTTCGACCTTAGAGTCGGTAATGGGATCCCCGAAATGCTTTTTGATGGCATTCAGGCCCCCACGACGACCACACAGAAAACAGGTGAACAAACCTGGAGGTTCCGCATTAGGATCTACATTGATATATAAACGACCTCGCTTACCTGGGCTCTCGCCGCAATACCAGCAAGCTGTATGAACATTAGGACCAGTAGCTTGCTTAGTTTCGACACCTTTAGAGTGTAGATAGGCTAATACGTCCTCTGCCATCAGGGTCTACCGCTATCCATTCCACTAGATCTACTGGCCATGAGGCTACTGTCTGAAAATCGATAGGTTCGGTTTCATATCGGACGAAAGTAATCAGTCCATACTCGCAGTAGAAGTCATCGGCATGAAGGTAATTTGTCTGATCGTCATTAAGATGAACTGCATGAATCATGGGATCCACACCTCCCCATTCCTTCTCAGGGTGGGGATTTTGAAATCCGAGAGATCCAAGTCCACGATGTTGACTCCGCCCTCCAATAGGATGGTGTCACCAATGGAAATTGAACCATCCCAATGGGCTGCCCCACCGTTAGGACCCCGGACAAGTGTCTTAATGCCCGACTGTACAATAGCCCTGGCACAGTCTGAGCAGGCAGCCCATACCGCAACCATCACTGCATTATTTGTTGGAATACCTAATCTGGCTGCCTTAAACACAGATCCGCGTTCCGCATGTTCCACATACTCATATTTCGCTGGGCGTTCCCAACGTTCATCTGAGTATTGGACACCATCCGGGAAACGGTTGCAGTCATGGACCATCACACCCCGCTTTTCCGAGATGATGACAGCACCGTTCTGCGTTGAGGGATCAGGACTCTGGGTAGCCACTTCTAAGGCTATCTCCATTACCTGCTCAATTGTCGTGCCCATGATTAGAAGGGCTCTTCCTCGGGCACAGCAGACGCAACAGCCTCAGCATGGTCGCGATCGCGAATCACGTCCTTGACGTAGTTGCGTTCCTGCAAATTGCCGGTGCTCTTATCTGTCCAAGAACGCACACCTACAACCACACGTACCGGCTGGTCATTAAGGTCGGCAAGGTTGAAAGTGAAATCCTTCGGTAGCTCAGCAACAGCCAAAGCTTCCTGGACCCATGCCCGAAGCTTGCAATCCGGATGCGTCGTGAAGGTAGTTGGCGTCTCGCCCCAGACGCGACGGTTGCGGTACTCGCCCTCGTCCGTAACCTTGAATGAGAACTCAACCTTAATTATAGGATTACCGTCGTCATCCTTGTAGGGCTTAACGGCCTTCTCAGACTTAACAACGACTGCACCCAAAATGGTGTCGTCTGGGATGATATCGAATTCCTTCTTCTCACCCTCCTCAGGGGGAACAGTTTCAACCAGAGTAAAACCATCATCAACGGGAATTGTCATTTTTACTTCTTCCTCTTAAGTTCGGCGTAGCAAGTAGCACATGCCAGCTTGCGAAGTCTGATCTTGCTTAGTTCAGCCTGGTCTTCATCATCGAAATTAGCACCACAGTTATAGCATTCGTACTTGCCATCAGTGGCCTGTTCGACCTCTTCGGGCTCAGGTTCTTTTACTTCCGGCTCCACTTTCTCCGGCTCTCCAATCACACCAATCACTTCTATCGGAGACAGAGCGGGGTTATCCACAATCGGTGAATCTCCGTAGATTAGCTTGTGCATCCTAGCATAGTCATCCACGAAATTAATCGAGAAATCGCCGGGGAGTTTGCCGCTTCTATCCTTCAACCAAGGGTACTGCGGGTCCGGGAAAGTCTTGAACGTTCGCTGGATAATTTGCTTGGTCTCGTTGCCCACAATCTTCGTAAGTGTCTTACCTTGCAAGATGCCGGAGATGTCTACGAAGCCAGCAATCTTGTCTCCGATCGCGCCTTGTAAACCGGGCTTGTATACAATGCGTCCCAGCTCATCATCGCGAGTTTCCTTGACGTGACAGGTAAATACCACATTAAGGTCAAGGTTACGGAACCCACGGATAATGCTTTGCATCTGCTCATTAAGCCAACCGAAATCCTGGATCCGCATGGCACTCAACTTTTCGGACTCAATCCGCTCACGAATGAGAATTCCCTGGACCTCATCGATGGTGTCGATCACTACAGTCTGCGGATCCACCCCAAGCTCAGACTTACGGACATCAGAAGACTTGGTGAGGATGTTCTTTAGTTCGAAAAGATCCTCGCTCGTAGTGATCTCAGCATGAGGCAGGTTCTTCTCGTGAATCGACATCAGACCACCTTCAGCCGACGCGATGTAAACGCCGGGGAAGGTAGAGCTAGTAAGGGTCTTCCCGGAACCGGGATCACCAACAAGCAGCATCTTAATGTATCGGCCGTACTCGGAGGAGCCGGTCCACTTCGTCTTAAGTGTCATTTACTACCATTCCTTTTGCAGTATCCGAGACGACAACCGTAGTCTCGCTGAGCTAGTGGATGATTATGTTCACAAGCACATTTAATGTTCTCCGTGTCAACAAGCCCATACGTTCCACACGATGAGCAAACAGCAATTTTCACATCAGCACGAGTACCCCTCTCATTAAGGGCATGCTCTGTCCTCATGAAATTGGGCAGATTATTATTCATCTTCCTCCTCTGGAACTGGAATCGGGATGCCACAAGGCTCGGTGTAGGGACAGAACACGCAGGAGTCCCCACTAATCTGAGGGATGAACACGTCGTACTTCACGGCCTTCGCCATCTCTTTGCAGACCCGGTAAAGACGCATGTAATCCTGGTCGTCTCGGAGCCCGGCGTCCATCTCCTTCTGGGTTTCTAGCTGATACCAGATAGGACGACGCGGCAGGTCCTTATACATCTCCCAGTAGTAGGCCCCGTTCTCCATGGCTGGAAAATCGGGACCGTTACCTAACCAAAACTCAGGTTGCTCGGCTGCATAAGCATAGGTGGTGAACTGAATATTAAGATGCAACGAATTCAGGAATGGTTGCTTCTTATTCGTTTTATAATCAACGACTCGGATCTCAGACTTGCCACGCTTATTCTTGCGTAGCTCAAGGAGGTCTACGAATCCGGTGACTTCAAACTCTCCCAGCGGGACCAGAAACTTGTGTTCAGTGGCAAGGACTTCTCTGGTGTCCCACTTCAGACCGTCGTGGTAACCACGAAGCATCTCAATTCCACGCTGACGCATCCCGCCGTAGGTCCCACCCTTAGGCCAGGTCTCTGGAGTCACCCCTAGTTTCTCGGGATTCTCCCAAACATCGAGGAATTCGTTTACGGACCTATTAAGGTCCCCGGTATTATTATAGAAATCCAAAGCATGATGGACACAGGTACCGAACGATGCCGAAGCATGCTGCTTCCTCGGAAGCTTGTCCAGGTACTGGAATTTAGCCTGCAAAGGACAGGTCATGAAGGTACTCATTTTTGAGGCACTAATGCGCCCCAGCATATCCATCACTTGCATGCCCTCCGGCCTAATATCTTAGAACAATAACATGAGGGTGGGACAGTATCAAGCATTAGTCGGGAGGTCGCGGAGCCCTTCCTGCACGACACAGAAAAAGATCTCCGGTTGGGACATACCGAGAACCAAAGCGATTCTTGCGAACACTCTCACAGAAGGTTCAATCTCGCCTGATTCCAGCTTCCCAACATAGGAGGGACTCACTCCAGCCTTAAGGCTGAGAGATCGGGCACTGAAGCCCCGCTTCTCCCTCAGGTATCTGATCGCGTCTGCAAGCGTCAAAGACCTAGCATCAAGCGTAGAAGGCTGCCCCACGAACACTCCCGACTAATACGTTCGGTTATCCCGCCCTCAGGCGGTAGTGAGGTTCTACGCCTCTAGCCGTACCGTTGCAAGGATTTCTGCTCAGATTTTCTTGATTTGCTTGACGGCACCAGGAAAATTTTCGCTAATTGCTCTCACTGGTTTGTTAATTTGAGTTTAAGATAAATTCGAGAACGGTCATGGGCACTCCGGTCGTGGTCCGAGCTTCTCCTGCGATTCGCGCTTCTGGGCGTTGGCCCGGTCGTTTGCCTGGGTGAGGATCTCCTCGATGAGTACGACCGTCGACTCGGGCACTTCCGGCGCAACCTCGGGCGGGATCACAAGCGGGTCGTCGGGTCCGGTCAGGAGGATGCGGGTAATCGTGTCCCAGTTCGACTGGATGGAGATGCACTTTGATTGAATACGATCTCGTATCTCCCTCGCGTTCCGGTCGGCGTTGAACTGAATCTGACCGATGAGGCCGATCGAGACGACCACCACAAAGAAGTAAGGGGTCAACTTCTTGATCAGGCTCAGACTCATCCGACTACCCGCTGGATCAGGGGAGTGCAGGCAACGATTGTCCCCGCAACAATGACGTAGATGATCTCGATACGGAATCTCTTGACGACCTTGACTAGAGCGGGACCGCCCACCTCGGTCCTCACTCGTCCCGCTTCTTCGAGCCTGCGTGCAGAATCCCTGGAGCGAGGATCAGTGCGATCCCACCCGTCACGATCTGTGCGTCCGCCGACTCCCCTGAGAGGGAGTGAACCGTCTGCGAACCGATCATGAGGACGCCCAGGATGAAGATAATCCCATCCCTGGTCAACCTCGGCCAATGTATATTCCGGGGTGTTCGAAATTTGTTCACTCACGCCCCGCCCCCCGCGTGCTGACTACTTTTGCCATATGATGAAATGGATCAACCATCTCTGGCAACCGTTCAAACAAATGAGCCGTTATGATAACCCACATAGATATAACCGGCCATCGGGCACGGGGATGGCGAGTGGCTCTAGCAAAACTGGAAGAGAGAGTTTCTCCCCCCGCCCGCATACCTACTCCGTAGTCCCAACTCAACACTAATGCGGTGAGAAGGACCCATCCTGCCGTGCCCGACTTTAGCCGGTCCACAATTATGCCCCCGGAATACCGGATTGATTCGAACCAATACCCACGTTCTGGGTCTTCTCACCAACTGCATTAGCAATTCCAGTTGGCTTCCAAAGGCCATAGTAGGTGGCAACAGAAGTCAACCACGCTAGAGCAATAGCCCCTACCGTATTCCTGACGTTAACGACTCCATTAGCCTGGGTAGCGACAGCGACAGCACCGGCTACAGCGGCTAGTAAACCATTAACGACAGCCTTGACTCCTGAAGATGTCTTCCACTTGGTTACCAATGCGACCACGATCGGAATGAACGTACCCGCAACGATGGCCAAGAAACCAACATCAAGCTTTACAATCGAATTCATTAACCCTCCTCCACATGGAGATAGTCTGTTTGTCCACAGGCTTCACAGATTTGAGGCCCGTCGTACTCTCGTATCCGGTATTCCTTACCCGCTTTAACGAGAATTCCAATCGCATCGGAGGTATGACCTTCACAGAGAATCCCAATTCTGGTAATCCCATTAGCCCTCTGGATGGCGATTTTGTTCACCGCTCTCTTCTTCCCTAGTCTTCTTCCTCGTAAAGGATTTCGTCTTCATCCATATAATCATCCAAGACCAGGAAAAGTAGAGCCTTAAATAGTGTTGCTAATACAGTATCGGCTGGAAGCCCTCCATTTTCGACCTCCACCGGCTGCCCCTCTCGGAGGATGAGGGAGATGACCTTGCGATCCTGCATTTCTTCGTCCAGCTTGCGAAGTAGCTCGTCTTCTTCGTTCATTCCCCCCCTTTTTGAATGTAGCCTTTAACAAACTCCGCTGCATTTTCCTCTAGGACTGAATCAATCTCATCTAGGAGTGCATCCATTTCAGCTTTAAGGGCAGTACTGTCCTTGGCTTCGACCGGTTCCGCTACAGACTCAACCTTTTTCTCGACTTTTCTCTGCTTACGGATCTGTCCCATGTGACTCCTTAGGTCACGAACATATCGACATAAATCAGAGTGGAATGAAGCCAGGAGTCAAGACAGCATTGCCAGATCCCCCACCGCCACCAGACTCCACGCCGAACTGGAATGCCATATAACCCATATTAACGGCATTAGATGAGTTGGGGTCCCAAGTGAGAACCGGAATCGCTGACGCTAGAGATAGCGAAGCTTTAGCATCAGCGACACCCATATTAGTGCCATCATTAACAGTAATAGCTTTAGTGCCCCCACTGATCGACTTAACTTCAGATGGATTCGTCCCATTCCTGGCCCCCCAAGCAGTACTCACTTGAGCAGCATCATCCCCTGAACCCACATAGAGATGAGCGTTAGCTACATCGGTATCTGGCGTCGTAACTTTATCCCCAACAAAGAACATAGAATCTGGAGAGATGACCACGCTAGACAAATTCTGTGTAGCTGGAGCAGAGGATGTGGATTTCTGGAAGTTTCCTACTTCTATAGACCCAGAATCAAATTTTAACGCTAATGCGTATAATTCAATGGCTCCGGTGCCCACTTTCGTAGCATTCACCGTAAATCCGTCTACATCCATTGAGACAAGGGCAATTCTACAACTCTCTGTTCCCCCCAAAAATCCATTGAAGCTTACGAAACCATCATCAATGAACCTAGAATAAGAAACCTCGTTGCCCCCGAAGCCCGTCGTCTCCCCCATGTAAGTGGTAAATTGCCCTGAAGGCGAAGCTGCCCCAATCCCGAAGTTGATTCCCGTGACAGTGCGGGGAAGAGATCCTCCATCAAAGTTGACATAACTGTTGACATTAAGAAGTGCATCAGGCTGGAAGCCCACCCCAGTAACAGAGAACTGCTCGATATTGTCGGTGGGATACCATTTCACCATCTGGGCAGTAACGTCATCGCCGCCAAAGGCTATATAGTTAATCCGGTATGCCGTGGCATTATTGGTGGTCCACGACATAGTGAATCCATCTACATTAAAAGATGTCAGGCTGGCTTCTGCTAGAATTGTTGTTGTCCTGAAAACAATAAGCTTGCTATCTCCATGTGTCTTATGCCGGTTGATCGAGTTGCTCCCATTAGGTGCATAATTACACACGGCGATAGAGTCTGTAACAGAGGATGTAATACCCACCGTGAACATGCCATTAGTGGCTAGAGTGTCATCAACGGTCGTACTATCAGACCACAGAAATACCGCTTTGGGCTGAAACCCAAGCGTAACAGATTGCGACACTGGAGCAGCGGATGTGGATTTACTGAACACCCCGCAAGCAACATTTACTGGAGAAGAAGTAATAGTGGAGATTGTAGGTACACCTACCGCCACAGAACGAGACACCACAACGGCAGTCACAAGGGCTGATGTCGTGATAGTTACCGTTCCAACCGCAGCAACAGCACTCACCGCCGTTGCATTAACTGTAGCTGGAGTACCAGTCTCTACTGTAGCAACCCCCACCGCCGCAACAGCAGTAACAGTGGAGACAACAACCGTGGAACTAGTCTGAATCGCTGGAGAACCAACCGCGCTTGTAGCTATTACTACAGTTGGATTAACCAATCCGGCTATAGTAGGTAAGAGAACTTCAATATGGCGGGTCGACGCAGATGCCATCAGGCGTACTTAAGTACCTTCCAAGGAAAGTTCCTGGAAGTCCCGAAAGTCTGCTTCAAGCTGAATCGCAGCGCTACGCTTGGCGAGGCAGAACCTAGCTCGCTACTAACAGGTACGCTAACCTTAATGAGATCGTCGGTAGGCTGAGCGCCTGCATATCTGGTTGAGTAGATGACCCTAGCGGTTCCACCGTTCAAGATCATTTGGTAAATTCTCAGCTCAACAACATCTCCCGCCGCCAGGTTAACCGTATCAACATGGAACGTATAAGTTCCAGCGACATAAGTATCTGCCAACTGATGTTCTGTCGTCACTTCTGCGGTCTGAGTTCCTGAAGCAGATGCAGTTACAGCCATATTCTAATCCTTCTAATCCTTAAATCACTAATGCTGAGGTTAGGCCAAACAATGGCAGATAATTGGAGACCGGAGCTTCCAGCGTTGGATTCGTGGTCAGTGGCACCATGGACGGTGCTTGTACGATCCCAGCAGCCTGGCAAGCCACCACGTTAGATCCTCTTGTCCTAATGGTTGCCGAAGTAGTAGAAACTGATAGAGCCATGTAATAGCCACCTGGCTGTAGCAAAAGAGGAGTAATATTGACAGCCTGGATGGCTGTCCCTCCCGACTGAGCCGTACTTCCTGTGCTCACCAGCCTTGTGCAATTACCCGGATTCGTAGTCATATAAATACCACAATCAACATTACCTGCGACCGAGGTTCCATTGAGCCAGAATAATCTCTGCACAAGAAAAGGAGCGCGAAGATTAAACGGCACAAAGATACCTCGGTTAGCCGATGGCCAGGCACTAGAAGCGCTACCGAACACAAAGGCTATCGGCACTTCCTGTGAAGAAGAATTGATCGTGCTGTTGTGAGAAAAGATAGTTGGCCAGTCACTCATTAGTTTGTCGTCCTTTGGTGAACCATCATTATTGGAGCCTCCATCGTGTTACGTACCCAATTAGCCGTAGTAGGCAGCGGGAACGCAGAGGTCTGACTCAGAACTCCCCATGACCCCTGGACAGAAGCAACAGATGTGTACTTAAAGTATCGACCGCTAATCCCATTAGCAACACACGCCATATAATACTGACCAGGCAATAGCAATACATCGGTGACATCTACTGTCTGAATAACAGATGTACCAGCCTGAGCCGTAGAACCAGAAGAAACCAGCCTGTTCTTCTGATCATCATACACACCCAAGTCAAAGTTACCGGCAACAACTGTTCCATTCCAGACACTCAACTTCACAACCATAAATGACTGGTAGACAACAAACGGAATGTAGACAGCCGTGTTGGCAACTGCCCAAATACTACTAAGAATGTTGCCATCACATATGGCCTGAGCACCAGTTGACTCAGCACTCGTAGGACAGATGGTCGGAGCGTTTGATGCGATAAATGGATCCCAGTCAGCCATCTCTAGACTCCGCTTTCTACTTTGTGAACTCTAATTTGCTGTCGCTGAACGGAAACAATACCTCTAGCTTGCAACCCTACAGTTACATCAGTCTGAAATCTTGCCAAGCTAGACCCATTAGTGTGCGTGGGTGGCTGATCTATGGGGAGTACCAAATTATTAGGAGGATATGGAGTGTTTATGGGGATAGGAAAAAACAGGACTGGATCAATGCCGTCATACACCGGGATAGAACCCTGTCCTACGAAATATTGCACTTCATTAGCCTCAGAGATAGTAACCAGCCTAGTAGGCCCAGGTAGTGGTTGATTACTTGCATCAAAGTATCGATCCATAATGATTCCTTATAAAGTTAGGCGATATCGACAGGAATCTGAGACATGACCAGATAAAGAGTACCATCACTGGCTGTATCCATACCACGAGCAGGTGCGCCAAAAGATTTTTGAAGTACCAGGGTTCCTACAGAATTAGGATAACTAGGGAAGCTCATACGTACCGTCACAAGAAGCTGATCTTGAGCTACGCCAAAACCATTCACGGTAGGAGCATAATCATTATAGGGCCACCCAAAATCGGCTGAATCGGGAGCCGGATTCGTCCAGATGAGTTGGTACTTATAGTTTAGGAGGATGGGATCCTCAGTATCATAGATTGGAATAGTAGTTTCAGATAGATCTGTATTAATTCTAATGAGGTTTACATCATTAGATGCAAACACATTATCATAAGCATAACCTAAATAAGTAAACCCACGAGGCGTGAGGATATCTCCATAGTGTATGGTTGACTGTCCGGCTAAAGAGACGCGACGGATCACCCTGCCAGCTTGATCTGCCACATACAAAAAATTACCAGCTTTGACAATCCCTCCAAGCTGAGAATATCTAGGATCGGATCCCTCCACATATCCACTCGTAGAGATACTTCCACTAATCAATCTCCAGGTGTCCGTAGATAGATCGCACTCCCAAATGGAAGCAGATGTCAAAGCTTGTGTGCCAGCCGTAGCATAGAGAAGATTATTTGCTTTATCTATCGTGAAGTATCCAGTCAGATTACCTACTGGATCCGGCAATGGATCATTGAGTAAGGTCGGGCCTCTCTCAGGCATCCTATAGATACGCATGCTAGTCGTGAAAGCAGACAAGAAAAATGAACCACGACTATCACTCTTGATTTCTTGGGAGCTAACCTCAAGAGCATTGTCAGGATCTAGGAGGCTAACAACCAGTCGATCTATCTTCCAAACATGAGCTAACTCAGGAGATTGAACCGCTTCACTCAACAAAGTCACCGCTGAACGGGGACTTGTAGAGAAAGGACCCTGCCGCACGCGTACCTGAGGAACTTTAGGACGAACAATTCTAACTTCCATAATCCCCTACGTTAGGAGTTAACCCAACTAGTCGTTGGGAATCCATATGCGAATCCATAAATATGGATAGTCAGGTTATTATCAGTAGGTGTAGCTCCGCCGCCTACTTGGTCCACGTCGCAGGTGATTCCGTCTCCAGCGACTAGAAGAAATCGACTATCAGGAGCAGCAGTAGCACCACGAGTCGCTCCCACCAAAACCCTCGGACGAGATGCCTGATTAGCGAACATGGTTACTGCGGTCGGAGTAGCCCCGAAACTGATCTTATTAACATCGACAATCACAGATGCAGAAGCAGGAGTAGATCCCAAACCCAGAACAGCACGAGCTGTCAAAACCTGAAAGTTAGGAAACTCACAAATCCAAATCGACTTACCCGTTTGGACCGATAGAGTACCACTAAACGCAAACGTAACTTCGAACGGGAAGCCAGCTACATTCCCCATCGGCAGGGAACCCTGAACTTCAGTAGAATTGGTTAGTAGAATCTTAGTTGGCTGCCCGACCGAAATGGTCGCATCCTGCGGTCTACCGCCCGATGTCGAGTTTCCAACATCATCGTAATAAGTGACGATAATGCCGGATCCTACACTCGTCTCTTCTACAACCCAATGGAGAGTTGTGTTATCCCAGATACCATTAGAAAAGCTTCGATATATTTTCCAGGTATAGCCAGCCGGAATAGTAGGTGTTGTACCAGGATAGGATATCCTAACCTTGTTGGTATTATTAGTTGTGTTGCTTGTCGGCAACGATCTGTTGCAATCTTCTGTGACCGAATTGTTATCAGTATAGGTTGTAGCTGGAGTAGCGCCTATATTCAGGGACGCCAGGAAAAAGTAAGAGAGATCTCCTGGTCCCTTCCTGTATATATTGAATCCCGAAGCTCCGGATGGCAAAGTTGGAAGAGTTAGAACAACCTTGTTCGTACTCGTTCCAACGGGCACTGTAATATATGCCGGGGAGAGGGCTTTAGTTTCACTGGTGTTTGCTCCAGTGAAGGCACTCAGAACGTAAAAATAGTTGCCCGGTAGATGCGTACCACCAGTGGTCTGAGTAGTCATCGTCGGAGAAGAAGGTTGCAACAGAGAAGCAATAGTTGAGACAACTGTTTCAGGAGAGGCAGCAGTCTCATTTCCATAAATATCTACAAGGGCATATTTGTAGTAGATAGTTAGCCCAGAACTGAGCGTGCCCCCAGTAGTTGATACGGTAGCTGACGGCCCAGTGGACGGAGTAGCCGTACTGGTAGAAGTACCGGTGTGTCGATGGCCTTCGGCTCCTTGATAGAGAAGCCTATCAATTTGATCCCGGTCAGCATTAGTGAACTTATAACCGTTCAGGTCGAATGAATCGCTCTGGGCTAGTTTCTGTAGACGATAATGTGATGTGTTGCCTGCCATTACTTATTCCCCTAATTCCCTTTACTAGAGCCCTGATTTTAGATCGACCCTTACAACCATCTAATCAAGAATTAGATAGCCTCGCCCAAAGTTCCGCCATGTTTTACCGGATTAACGAAAGCTTTCCCTGAAGCCTTCCAGTGAACGAACATTCTCATATCCGTTGGCCCACTGGTTACAATACCCAATGAACATCCATTGTAGTAAAAGCCACCAACCTGGTCCTCACGATCCCACGTCACAACTACTACACTCACGGTGGGGAAATTGCCAAGAACAGCTCCCTGATTTGGAGTGAGTTCGCCCCCAAATGTCATGTTCGGCTTCTCCATGAATCGAACTGGGAAATGAACATCTACCAGAACTTCACCTGCTCCGGTCGTCTCTATGAAGCCCTCAAGCTCATGCCTACCAGCATGAAAAGCAGCGCCTCGCCCTATCTCGCCTCGCCTGTCCTCTTGCTGACCTTTCAGCATTCTCCCAAGTCTGGGAACATTGACATCTACCATTAGCCTGCTACCACTGTTCCCTTCGCAACGCGGTTCAAGATCCCATCCAAACGCGCTACGGTAACAGACTTTGACTCACAACGCATAAGATAACCACGTAGGATATCGTCAACAATAAATACTGGTCTCTGTTCGTGTGCCATATTAATCTCCAAAAGTCGTTGCTGAATCGCTTAGCTGAATAGCCCAGTTATCTCGTTCACCCAACCAGTTCGTCGTAAGCGTCATCGTGTAGTTACCCTGTTCAACGTCGAACTGGGTGCTTATACCCCGCACATAATGTACGTAAGTCTCGCCAGTCTGACGCTCATATATCCTCACCTGATCATCAATTTGTATGGCTGGATTAGCCACACAAGTAACAGATCCTTGGCGCTGAGCAAACCAGGAATGCAGGGCAATCAGTCGAGCCATAATTTCCTGCTCAGCCTTGTTGGTGAATACCCCATTGTTCCACATGGCTGGACGGACCATGCCCTTGAGGAGATCCTGATTAGGGGGTACATAGCGCGAGGTAATCGTATCCTGAAAACCTGCCGTTGGATCGGCAGTACCAATGATTATCTCGGAACGTGCCGCTTTGTCCGATACTTCAATCGTATAATTCGTCAACTGAAGCCGTTCGTCAATCTCCGGCATAAAATTGGTACGAGTTCCATCCTCAAAGAAATTACCCAAAGACCACCAGTTTGGTGAACGAAAATTGGCAGCACCCGTCTCATCTACATTAAAGACATAACCGACAATTTCCTTGAAAAAATTGATGCCATCAATCAATGGACGTTTATCAAAGTTATCCTCTGGAATAACATCATCAGCCCAAGCTCCCGTAGATTCGATACTTCCATATACGGGAGGTCTTTCATTGTTAGCAAGAACTGGATTATAGAACCAAAATCCTCCCCACAACAACAAGTCCTTAACGATATCAGAATAGTCTTTGTAGTTTCCATCACGCTTGGAATTTGCAATAGCATCATCAGAAAGGGCAACGGCAAATCCACGGATACCTACACGGTAATTATTTGGTGCATCCCAGGGACTTGGTACTAGATTCTTAAAAGTAAATCTAATAACATTAGGCCGATATACTCGACCTAAACGATACCAGGCTTGGGTCTCCCAAGGAGTCCCAAACTGCGCCACATAGGGTATCCCGTCAACCATTCCGGCACCAATATCTGTGAAGCTAGTAGCATCAACTTCAAATACCGATACAAAACATTGATAATTTCCAGCCCAAGGACGGACATAAACAGCATCTATATCCTCCCTGCACAGCACCTCAAACCACGGACCAGTAGCAGGATTGGCACTGGAATAACCCTCTGAAAGCCAATACTTATTAGGATCTATACCCCGACCACCCTCATAACCGGGAGACCCAAACCTTGACGTATCAGAATCATAAGGAACATGCCCATGAATCGGACCATTAGGTCCCGCTATAGCATCAGAACTAGCCTGTATATAATTGCTGCTCTTCAGCTTTACTTTAAGATCATAGAACTGCGGAGCATTGTCGGGTGTGAATTCGGCCCCAAGAATATAGCGCGCATAACGAAGAGGATAATAGATTAGCGGCACTAACGGTGGATAAACCTGTTGCTCGATAAGCAGCTTTGCCATATCCCTGCAAGCAAGGGTTATCGAGTTATCCGATGCATTGATCCTAACAGAATCTACCAGCCAAACACCTGTAAGAATGATATTTCCATCAGTTAATGCTTGGGCTATTGATTTATCTTTTCCACCATAGCCTTGATATGTGCGAATCAAAGCATTTGGAACGAGGATCTCATTCCAACCAGAGATAACAGGAGGAGGTTCGGTTGCCTGATAAGGTAGAAGTTTCCAATTCGCTACATCATCAGTACCGAACATACGTGGACCCAAGGTAGTCCCTATGCGTTCATACATAACGAATAGAAGGGCACCTGGATTACCATAATCAGGATATTGATTATGGTTAACTCCCTGGATAGCAATACAATGACTTCCAGCAGCCAAAGACATATCAACAACTGTTGATATACTCAAACCGCCTCCACCCGTCACTACATTATGACCTTCAATTTCACTGACTTTCAATTCTCCATCAACATACAGCTTCATGTAATCATCAACTGCGGCATAAAACCGCACAGTCTTAGGCGAAGCCAATGTAAAATGGTATCGCCAAAACAGTTGTCCTGGCGGGGCAGCAATAGCCGTACCTCTTGAATCCCAGATGATAGAGGTAATGGCATCCGGCCAATTCGGTGGAGAGTTAACCGCAGAACTCCCAATAACATGACCTATAGTCCATGAACTATCAGGATATGCAGTCTCATACCATAAGGTAGTGTCTCCAATGGTCTCATGACCCCATCGAGCTTGAGCATCGGGAGATTCACCACGCGAGAAGGTAAAATAACCGGGTTGTCCCAACTCTCCGTCATCAGGAGAGATGGCGTCGGTATTAATTCTCATCCACTGGTTCTTCAATGTAATGTTACATGATGCAGCATCAGCATCCAAACTGCGTTCAGTTTGGATACTCTGAATATTAGGAACCTCAAACTCAGTTTGACTATTATCTTGACGTTGAAACCAACGGATAGGACCCCTAGCAAAACTACCAACAGCAGTAGTAGCCGATTCCCGAAGCCTATAGCTAGGTTCCACGGTGACACGGGCATGAGGAGCCCCAGCATCACCGATGAAAGGCCCACCTTGTGACCAAAGCCTCCAAAAATCAGTCGGTACTAAACGCATTGATCCTCATATCGTAGGCTCACTGAGCCAATCAAGAATAACAGCAGTGACAGTATAGCTGTGCTTCCAAGGATAATGCACAGCTCTCTCTCTCTTGGGCTGAAAACTCTTAATATAAATGACGTACTGTCTACCCAGATCGTCTGTCAATTTGATCTGATGTCGCTTGTCCCACCAATCAACATAGGTCTGATAATGAGTCTGAGTGAGAATAACTCCCTCCCAGGTCAGTTCACGTACCGGATCTTGGCCTTCATAAATCAGAGCATGACCATTAGGAGCAAGAGTATTCTCATAAACGAGGTTCTTTTCGAAAGAGGGAGATCCACCCGAAGCAGGGTTTATCTCGAACGTATAAGTAGCCAACGTCGTGAGATCATCGAACTTCCACCTTACTACAGCAGCCATGTCAATAAATCCTAGGTCTTGATCCGAGTACAGGAGGCTGATTCACGGCATCCACAATCTGCTGTACTGCCGCATTAAGATCTGTCGGAGTATTCGGAGACAACTGAATAGATATAACTCGATTATCCTGGTAAGCCCCATTGCTCTGGTTCAAGCGGCGAGACTCGTAGAGGGTAGGCAACTTCAATTCAGTTGGCAGATTAAACTGGAGATCCTGGCTCAGTCCCTGCTTCAGGGAGTTGATCTTACGCAGAATTCCACGAGTCTGCTCCTCTGTTAGATTAGGAATCTGGAGGAGAGCAGTTAACTGCTGAATGGCCTGATTAACAGAGATCTTGGATAGCTCCAAAGCAAAGTCGATATCGTCCAACTGCTTGTTCAGCTTGGAATCCCGGAGACCCCCCTGAGCATCCTGTAGGGCCGCCCGAGCCCGATTAATAGAAGCCTGACCAGCATCCTGACTGACGGCTTCCTGGAGCTTCCTAGTAGCCTCAGTGACACTGATCTCGGCAGCCGACACCGCATCGCCCTTAAAGTTGGCGAGGGATGTAGCAAACTCATTAATGGAAGAGTACAGGTCACTAATGCTAGCAAGCCCTGCCTTGATGGCTTCATTCCTTTGGGCCAAGGCCCGGAAGGCAGCGGCCTGGTCGTTCTGAGCATTAGCTCTGTCGAAAGCAACACTGGCTGCAACAATATCTGAGTAAGCCTGCTTAATTGGATCGTTCGTCTGACTCTTGAGAAGTTCCCTATAAGCGTCGTCAATGTCCTGTTGCGCCTTCAAGAGGGCAACCCCAGCCTGGCGACGAGTAGCCAGCGCCTGGATTAGGGCACCTGGATCCTGGTCCTCGTAGGCGCGACGGGTGGCGATATCAGCGCCAGCGATATCGAACCTGGCCTGGGCAATAGGATTCTGATTCCCAAGCGAGGCCCGAGAGAGTGCCTGGTAACCATCTTCAACGGCCCGAGCCTGAGTCCTAATAGCATCATTCAAGCCCTTCTGGGCTTCAAGGACAACCGTCTGTGCTTCAATTGTACTTGTACCTGGAGCAGCATTCTTAAGCTTCGCCTGAGCGGTACGCAGAGACAGGGCTGCCTGGTTGACAGCATTAGGTCCAATCGCCACGGCAGACTGACGACCCTGAAGATCAAGAAGCTTGTTTACTTCCTCACGGGCACCCTTGGCCTGACCAGCAACAATATCATCAACACTGACGTTGATACCACGAGCATTAAGGTCAGCTACTCGCTTCCGAATGACTGCAAGTGCCTTGGCGTCAGGCTTAAATCCGGCCTGTAGATCAGCAATAACGCTACCGATGCCTTTGCCCGAAGAAGTAACAGCTTGGAGGAACACATCCTGCTGGGCAGAGAGAACTCCCTTAGCCGCTTCAACCTGACCCTCTGCCGTAAGATTGGGATTATTTAGTAGTCCTCTCGCTGCATTTAGCTGGTCAATTGGACGAGCTTCGCCAGCACGAAGTTCATCCACAAACTTGATGAGATCGTTCTGTTCCTTCGCCGCAGTCGTTAGGGCGTCCCTAGCCTCCTTCTGCTTCTGGGCAAGGTCCTTCTTTTGATCATCACTAGGATCTTTTATAGTCTTAAGCGCCGAGATAAAAGAATCAAGGGACTTGATGTATTCATTAAGAGGCTTATCTCCAGCCTCAAAAAGAGCCTTGGATGTATCAAGAGTCTCGCGATCAGCGCCAGTCGGTCCAGCTTGATCTGAAGCTTTTTTCTGGGAATCACGAAGCGCGGCAACAACATTCTTCAAGAGCCTCTTAGGAGTAGCCGGGTTGCTCTGTAGAATCTGGATATAATTTTCAACGATCTGATTGGCAGCATCATCTGAACCGTCACCCAAGAAGTCTATAACAGCTTGAATCTGCTTCGCTGCTTGCTTGCCGGTGAGCTTAGCTGCCGCTTCCGGCTCCTTGAAGATCTCAAGAATCTTACCCTCACCGAACTGACCGCTCTGTAGAAAATCAACAACCTCCTTGAACTTAACAATTCTTGCAGTATTCCTCTTCTTATACTCACTCTTGAATGCTTCTAAGAGAGGAACGGTATTGTTGGCTGCACGTCTTTGCTGGAGAGAATCTTCAACAACGTCGTCCTTGGTCTTTCCCCCACTAAAGAAGGTTGTTACTTCACCCCGGAACTCCTCGTTAGTAAGGAATGCAGCAAGACCCTGAAGCGCTCCACCGACAGGGAGGAGTCCATTGAGTTTGCCGCTGATACTGTCCTTGAGAGTATTTGTCGGGGCTTGTTGCTTATTGTACTTGGCAATAATCTTGTCAACAGCATCTTCATCGGCACTTCGAATCCGGTTCGCCCAGTCCAAGGCTTCAGATTGGTACTTAGTGCGAGAATCCAAGAGGACATTAACACCAGCGAAAGCAAGACCAGCACCGACTGTGTTAGCAAATCCACTACTTCGATTGAAGAAGTTGGACTGACCGCGAACAAATTGGTTTATCCCACCAAGTCGGCCACCTAACGGAGCCTGTTGAAGTCCACCCTGATTGAGTCCGAGCAGCGAAGAGAACTGGGTACCCCGAGCCGCAGAAGCAGACTGAGCAGCAGCACGCTGAGATTGTGCAGCATTAGAAGAAGCTCCAAAGAAGTTACCGACACGACCGGCAATTCCTCGGACTCCACCTAGGCCACCAGCCCGAGAACCTATTCCAAAGAATCCACCGAGAGACTGAACAAGGTTTAGTCCACCCAAAGCTCTTGCACTCTTAAGAAGCAAAGCCATTGCTGCCGCTCCGGCGAGAATCTTTACCGGGAAGCCACCAAGAACCTCATTAAGGGACTGGAAGGTACGGGCCAGCCCACCGATAACACGGAGAAGAAGCCCTCCCACGATGAGGACATCCCTCAAGATGTCCGAAAGGCCCGCACGCAGTAGCGTTCCGATGAAGTTCTGGAACTCACGAGTGATGCGCTGAACCTCAGTCGAAAGGGTTCTCTGAACCCTAGCAAAATACTCCTGCGTCTTACCTGCATCAGTAGACGATTGGGCAATCAGTTGGTTTACTTTACTGGCATTCCGGAGGACCGGGATAAGAGAAGCAGCTTCACGACGACCACCGAGTAGAGTAACGACATAGTTCTGTGTAGTTCTATCAAGCTTGCCATAATCATCAATAAGAGCCTTAAGTACAGTCCCCGTATTACCTTGAGACAGAGCATTACCTATTTGGCCAACACGTCCAGCCAGAGCAGGCGTGGAGTTATACAACTCAAGGATTGCTGACCCACTCTTCTGAACCTCCGGAAGGATACGACCAAAGGCTTCAGCTAATGCAGCACCACCACGACCACTCTGCTGCTGAGCAACCGCACCAATAGCCGTGATCTCTTTGAGGCTAAGACCTACCTGCTTAGCCACCGGAGCAATATCGGCCACAAATCGGATGGTCTCCTTAGCGAGCACACCGGTACGCTCCTGAATACCAAGGGCTGAGTCACCAATCGAATTAATCGAAGTCTTGTAGGACAATGCAGTAGCGGTAAGGCTATCAGTAATATCTCCTACCGATAGACCAGAAACGACAGAGAGCTTAATCGCTGCGCTAGCCTCCGCGACTGATTTAGCCGTGTCTCCGAATGCACCCCTCAACTGGAATGCAACGGAACCAACCTCGGAGGCTGCAACCCCCGTCTCATTAGAGATGTCTATAATAGCCTTACGGAACTGTGGTAGTTGACCAGCCTGATCTGTGGAAATCAACTGCTGTTCCACGGAAACCATAACCACCTGGAACTTGTTTGCCTCTTCAACCGCAGCCTGGATTGTATTCACTACACCGAAGAGAGCTGCACCCGAGAAGGCGAAAGCTCCGGTAGTAAGAGCCTTAGATCCAACGAACTGACCGAGACGCTGGAACTCTTCAGGAGCACGTAGATCCTGCCCCCCCTGCCCACTACCTCGCTGAGCAAAGCGTGATTGGAGACGCTGGAACAAGGTTCCGCCACCCTGAGCCGAGCCGGGTGCCGTATTAGTGTTCTGGGCAGCCTTCAATTCCGCATTAACACGAGCTTGAATAGCAGCAGTGAGTCGCTTATTAGCGACCTTGGCACGAACAATCTCGTCAAGCTCACCTGACTGATTAGCAAGAATCTTTTCCGCTACTTTGGCAGACTTAATGTTTGCAGCAGTTTTCTTAGCTACAGCAGCATTTGCTTCGCGTTGCAGGGTCGCGCTATCTCCAACAACTGCCTTCGCTACTTGCTCATCTACCTTGGCCTTCAGACGACGCTGAGAGATGGCGGTGGAAGCAACCGCCGAAGTATATTCAGAACTAGCTGCCTGCCTACGCGTAGCCTCGGCTCTGATTTGTGCATTAAGGAGAGCCTGACTTGATCGTGCTCCGGCCTGCTCATTTACGAACCCGGTCCTACCACCAGGACCGCTCGCAATAGCCTTTTCTTCAAGAGCCTGCTGCTGGGCGCGGATTCGCTTCGAATTTACTGCATTCTCTGCATCAAGCTTCGCAGCAGTAGCAGCAGTTCCAGCATTTGGACCCTTGCCAAGAGCAGCCTCATTAACAAACGACTTCTCACGAGCCGAACGCAAACGAGAATTGACAACAGATTCGGCATTAGCTCGTAAAAGTTCCTGATCACTAGCCGTCTGACGAGTTGTAATCGCACGTTCCTGTGCGACACGCCGTTGCTTGATGGCCGCTAGATTGGCACTTGCCTGCCTATCCTGTGGAGTAATAGCCCCCTCAGCAGCCTGTTGTTCCTTCGTAACGCGACGACGCTTAGCCGCAACGAGATCACCAGTTGCCTGGATTTCAGCAGGTGTATAAGTGCGCTCAGCCGCAAGGTTCTCACGCAGAGCACGACGACGCTTAGAAGAAGCTAGCTCAGCATTAGCCCTAATGTCACCAGGATTTACTGCATTCTCAGCAGCCTGTTGTTCTGCTGTGGCTCTACGACGCTTAGCGGCAACGAGTTCCCCTGCTGCCTTATTATCACCGGCAGTAACAGCGCCCTCACTAGTGAGAGCATTCTGGGTTCTGACTCGCTTGAGTTGCTGAAGATTTGCTGCGTCTTGTTTGGTAAAGAGTGCAGCCTGACGAGTTTGAGCATCAATGGCTCTACGGCGCTCATTGACCGCCTCAACAGCCTGACCCTGAGCTTTGGTTTCGGCCGATAAGCCGCTAGCCCGCGCCTTTTCTTGTTCATTCAGCTTACCCGCAGGAGAAGATCCGGTAGCAGAGCTGCTCGCGCGCCTTCCACTCTCTAGCAGCTTTTTTGTAGACGAGTCTAGAGCCTCAACCCCCTTAAGCGGAGAACCACCCGAGACAGAGAGCTGATTTAGACGCTGTAGCTCGCGTCGGACCTTTTGGATAAACTGTTCGGTAGAGCGCTCTGGCTGAGACCAGTCGAACGTAAATCCAAATTCGAAATTGTTATCAGCCATGCACCTTAACGCCTATCGCGAGCCAACTCATTGTCCATTAGAGGAACTTCTTCGTCGCCCCCACTACTACTGCCACTGTCGCCATTATACTTCTGCTTCCGATTGCTTTCGACCTCTTCGAACCATGGAGTTAGCTGGCTCTCGTATGGCCACATCCACTCCGGGGGTTGCTCTTCCGGAAGGAGGTGTTCAAACCAACTATTAACCCTGTAAGCATGCTCAATGGCCTTCATTAAATCCCAAGGCACATCCTCTATACTTGTTACTCCGAGAGGGAAGAGGAGACTACCGTTTCCGCTACTGGCCCCTGCTCGGGCGAGGGTGAGGAATCCGGGATCTCCTCCGAGTCTTTTCCCTCAAGAGTGTCCACCTCTAGTTCAGCATATGAACGAACTAGAATTGTGAGCACTTCTTCTGGAAGCTCATCTACCTCATCACGAGAGGTGAAGTAGTAAGCCTTGTGATCATTAACCTGACGAACTGCCAGCCAAAGCTGAGCACGACGGAACTCGGAAAGCCAAAGAAGGTTTGCTCGGGTTTTCAGGAAGGTCTCGACGGTCTTTTCCCGAAGGGCCTCGATAGAATGAAGCTCTAGCTCGGAACGGAGATTCTCTCGTTCCTTCTCAATCCGCTTATCCACCTTCGTAGTAAACCGCTCAAGCTCTTTGAGAACCCTCAGAGCTTCTGCATCCTCAGGATCTTCTTGTAAGCGTCCACTCAGGACATCATTCCAAGAATCCCTAAGACCCTGGAGGTAATCCTCCTCACTCCATTCCTTCTCGTTCTCTTCCTCGGCCTCGGCAACTAGACGAGTGTCATCTAGACCTTCTTCAACGAGGTAGTTGACAATCTGGGTTGGTACCATGTCATAAACATCACCCTGGACCTGGAGGTATTCGTCGCCATCCGGGTCCTTGACGGCTGCCATGACGCGAGCACGAGCAGCATTACTCTTACGGAGAGCCTTCTCGTGCTCCATGGGATTAAGCTTACGAATATAAACCTCTACGGGAGTACCTTCGCCATCATCGATGGTGACAGACTTTCCCCTCACATATAGGTCACTTAGCTGACGACTCTTAGCCATGTTGCTCCTTTAAATGAGGTTGAGTGAGGGGCCGAAGCCCCCCACCTTCCCTCGTCCACAGTCCACGCGGATTCGGATGAACCCACTTATTCTACCAGCTATCTACCGAAGTAGATCAATTATCAGGGCTTGTCACCCCTGTATACGTACATCGTTCCAGAGTCAGACTCCCAATTGAAGGTAGTCTCTAGCTTGGTATTAGCCCGAGGCTGAATGGCCGGGAGCGTGAACCTAGCGTCCGGGATATCGATAGTCTTCAGGGTTACACCAGTGTCCGGATCCTTGATCTTCACGAGAATCTCAAGGGCAGCCGAAGAATATGGACCAGCAATAACACTGGTACTCACATTAGAAACCTGTGCGATCTTGTCAAACAGATCGGTGTAATTGAATGGCTTAAGACCGATGGTTCCCTTAACCTCAGCTATGTCGTAGTCATAAGACACGTAGTGGGTGTTACAGAGTTCCTCATCTGCCTCAAGGTTCACCGATCGAGTTGCTTCAAAGGTCTGAATACCAGTCCAACGAAGGAGAGTCGGAGTGGCTGCACCATCAGAAACGTAAACACATACGTCCTTACCACGAACAGCACCCGGCTTAACGGTCGCTCCCTGGTGAACCGTGCTGTTATATGTTGCAGCGGTAGCGGTTCCGTAGGTTACGTGGAGCCTGTTGTAACCCTGAGTAAAGAGATTAGCAAGGACGGTAACGTTGGCAGGGGTATTCGTAAAGTCGTCTCCGAAGAAGAGACGCTTAAAGATCCCGGTGGAGGTGTTCTTGGCGCAAACGCTTAGGGCGTATAGCGTGGTACCAGTTTCTGTGTAAGCAATAGCGGTGTTAGCAAAGGCATAAACCTGGTTAGCACCAGCAGTAATGGTGAACTCTTGGATCTTCGGAGTACCAGGGATGTAGTAGAGAGAGTCACCCCGGAGGCTGAAGGTCTGAGTCGAGTTCTGACGAACACCGAAACGATAGGTAACCGAGTCCAGACTGAGATAAGGGATAACGATACCCTTAACGATGTTGAACGCCCCGTTACCCGCCTTGAATGGAGAAACAATGTCCATCGGTAGCGAGTTGATGAAGTCCAACTTCTGGCCAGTGGTCACAGTCGCTGGGTCTAGGCCGTTAATAAGAGCTTCCGTCTCCGTAGAGACATCGAGGGACTCCAGCTCGAACTGAAGCTCTGGGATGTCTCGCAGAGTCGTCACGGAACTGTAGTTACCAGTTTCGTAGATCTTCTCTAGAGGAATATTAAGGTTGCTAACTCCACCACTCTGAATGCGGTCTACAACGAAACCGCGAGAGTCGTGAAGAATCGAACCGGACTTAATTGCCATTAGCAAAACTCCTGAATAGTAGGCCGCAGACCCGATAGCTCAATCCCAGGGCGGATACCTCAGTATCCAGTGCATTCCAATGCCTGCGCTCCTAGTATCTATCGGCAAGCAGAACGTTTATTTGATATGGACCGTCTTGCTTAATGGACCCTTACCTCGTTCGGCTTGGTCAATCCACTCGTCAAGCAGTTCTTCATAACGAGGCCCGAGATTCTTAGCGAGATACGCCAGACCAGCATCCAAGTATCTGCGTGCAGCAATACCTTGTGTCGGTACAACCAGCGATACTCCTGTTGGATAGAAACCAGCAGGGAAACCAGCACCCTTCGCTGACTCATTACCACCCCAGATACCTCGTGGCATCTTGAACGCGCCACTAGGGCCACCGGGGTCAGAGATCTGTGAGATCGTAGAACCGAAAAGCTTTAGTCGATAGGACTTGGCGTTGTTCGTGGCACCCCTGGCACCGGCACCATAGTTAAGTCTATACCAGTGCCTAGCTTCAGCATCCAGGATGTCCTTGTTAACAAAAGCAATACCATCGTGATTGGCAGAAACCATATTTTCGCTCTTCAAAGCACGTCGCAAGGCTCCACCAGAAAATCGATTCTGACCAACCCGGTAAGGTTCCTTAATGCGCTTCCGAGCGGTGACCCTCTGAGCATAAGAAGCAAGGACCGCCTGCTGCATTCCAGCAGCTACGTCCCTATGGGCATTAGCAAGAGAACTCTTCCCTGCTCTGCCGCCAATAGAACTAGACAGCCCATCACCAAACTGAGTCAACCTCTCACTGGCACCACCTTTAGTGACTGCCTCAGCTACAGCAGCCCTGACTTTGGTCGCTATGCGCTCAGAAAGAACAAATTTGGTCCTGGTTATGACGGAGTTAATTGCTGGATTAGTCGCCATTAGTCTTTCGGCACTTGCTGCAAGCTATCGTGGATAGCATCAATTTTCTCTTCAAGTCTATTCAAGTAGTGTTCATTGATAATGTTTTCGCCGGTATCTAGAGATCTGATGACATCAACACAAAGATCGTAAAATTCATTAAACTGATCTAGTACGGCCTTGCGGAGCTTTACGCTAACCTCACGGGGCAGAAACTGATCGCATTCCCTTTCTTTAAGACCGAGCATAATAGCAATTCCTCGATCCCTTCTGCGTGCTAAAACTTCATTCAGGACTGGCTGCATCAGTAGAATTCATTTCCATAGTTATCAACAACATCGAACCGCACTGCGTACCAATGCTGTTGGTACCTCTTCGGGAAATCGTGTGCCCGGTCGCCCACCACATTCTCAATCTGGACCGTAAAGATTAGCGGTGGAGTTGCCATGGTCCAGTCATAGACATCCACTTTTGGATAGTTTCTTCCTACGGCGTCCATTCGCCCTGAGAGGATTGCCCTAACATCCTGCTGAAAGTGGAGTCCCAAAGCGTCAGATTCAGCGTAGAAGTCCACATAGAAGGTCCAGCGGTGCTCAGCAAACTGTGAGCCAACCTCATCTTCGCTTTCGAAAATATCCTCATCTGAAAGAGCAGCCGTATTAAAAGGGACTTCAGTATCAGGGTTTACTGGATAGGCAACAAAAGTGACCGGCTTGTGCCTACGGCCAGGGTTGAACCAATCTAAAGTCAAAAGGGCATCGTTGATCGTCATGTAAACAGATTGCCTGATAAGCCGCGCCCGAAGACCACCAACATACTGCATTATGCCTCGTCAAGCCCACTACAATAAATTTGATATACCGTTACATCGAAGAGTCCAATGGGAGGAGCTACGAAGTTAATTTGGTAGGTAGAACCATCAAGTATAACCTCGTCAGCACGTTTACCATCTGAGGCGAAAAGCGAGGGATACTCAGTATCAAGAAGAGTCACAACCAGATTAGGAGCCTCGAACTGACCCACTGGGTTGTTCTCTACGCCAGAACGAACAAACTGGAACTCAACGGCTGCCTTCAGAGCGACATCTGTATGTGCAACATCTGTAACGGGAGAATCCGACCAGTCGAAAGGATTTCTGCCAGCATCTTCCTGCGTATAGGTACGTCGTTTTTTCCAACGTAACGTGATGCGTTCGGAAGTCGCGTCAGGCAAACCCATGGTCATCGCAAAATGAATGGCATCACGGAATTGAGTAGCGTTAAACCTCGAATCGGTCCCAGCCATAACTCAATCCTCAGAAATATCTGTTGCCAACACGACGGCTGTTATCAGCACTCCACCAGGCAGTATTACCAGCACCAATGCTGTAATTCCTCTCGGCCAGGGAGTCTATGTAAGCATCAGTAATCGTCCCAAGACTGCCCAGCACTGTGTAAATAAGATTAATCTTAGCTTGCAATTCTTTCAGCACTTCATTAAGAAGATTGGCGGAGGTCTGCGTCTCGAACTCAACAGGGCCAGCTTGAGCCCGGAATAGGGTGTTCTTATTAATCATAGCCATACGAACTACACGAATTCCAGCAAACAACACAATAAGTTGCTGCTCGGATCGGGTAAACTCTAAACCACCAGAGGTAATAGGCTGCACAAGCCCGTCCGATTCCGTGAATGTGCCGAAGAAACCAAACAGCTTTGCTTCCCAGAAGGAATCACTAAGCTGACCGAGCCACTCGTCCTCAACGGCAGTTGGGAACAAGTTAGTACCCGGTGGGCTCACTTCGCGCTTCAGCGGATCGATGAGATCAGCAAGATCGATCGCCATAAATAAGCTCCTTTATCGAGGCGAAATAGCATTCTTCGTGCCCGATGCCACTGGGCGGGCGTCGACTACTTCGATCTCTTGATGAAGGGACGGAGCAACCTGCTTCAAGCGAGCCTCAATAACCTCTAACTGCCGTACAGTTGCGTTGTCATCAGCCTTAGCAAGCTCCAGCATGCGCTGAAGTGCGGTCGGATTCCTAATGGACTCAACTCGCTCCTGGAAAGCCTTAATCGCACGACGATTCTCGATCAAGTCCTTCATCTCATCCTCAGTAACAAGATTAGGATTAGACTTAATCGCTTCTACGTCTTCAGCAGATTCAATCAGCTTCACTGGAACCAGCACTCCATTCTGAAAGAAATCAAGAAACTCATCAGCAGCCATCTCCTGATTCAATCGGCGTTCTGCGGGCGTAATATGAAAAGTGCGCTCTCCAGAGATCATCTCATCAACGAGTTCACCCGTGCGGCCCATACGCTTAATTACAACCTTACCGGGAACCGTATTCTTCCAGGTCTCGAAACCGGTTGGATCATCAACAATTCGTGCCATGTATTTCTCCTAATCTCCTATGTGACCTGAGCCACCCAATTCTTGCATTATAACAGGTAAAGGGGGGCCAAACAGCCCCCCCCACCCATAAACTCACCAGGATAATCCTTACGCGAAGGAACCATCCTGTGCAAGGTTCGCACTGATGCTGGTGTCCACGATGCGACGGGCACGCTGTGGGCGGTGAACCACACCACCGAAATCGCGCCGTGCAAGGTAATGCCAGTACCAAGCGTCGTCCTCAGTGAACTCCTTCGACATAAGACCACCGAAGAAGGCGAACTTAGAAGCGTCCGCACTGATGACGTAAAGCTCGTTAGCCGGGAAGAACGGAAGGTCTTCACTGTCCAAGTAGTTGGTCAGTGTGACAATCTTTGCTCCACGGTACGTACCGAGAACACCCAAGTTGAGGAGAGTTTCATTGCTCTCCGGCAGGAACGCAGGATACTGCGACTGCGCTACCAAGGTGTCCATGATCTGGTCGGTCATTGTTGCACGACCGATGATCGTCACATTGCGGGAACGAGATGCGTCTCGAACCTCACGAAGTGCGGTATTAAGGGTAGTGAGGCTGAGCCCCGCTCCCTGGGAGTAGAAAGCAGAAGTAGAAGGAATAGCTGCCTGGAACGCCCGGAGGAACCGGAGGTTAACTTCAGCGTCAAGACGCTGAATTCCAAGATTAACCAAAGTCGCCTGAGTTTCAGCGAAGTTGGTCATCAACTTGTCTTCGAACTCTGTTACGTGGAACCCGATGGTGTCACGAGTGATCTCGAACACGTCCTGCGTGATCGAGCTTGCCTCGATGTAACCACCGCGAGCTACCCAAAAGGCCCGGAGGCCACGAGTCTCACGAACGAATGACCGTCCATCGAAAGGAAGGTTCTCAACCTCAGAGAATAGCGAAAGAAGGTTCTCGTGATCGAAACCACGATAAATGGTAGCGGTTAGATCCGCTGCCATCTCACGCCGCCATGTTGGGTTATCCCAGTTGTCACGAGCAATGGTGTTAGCCTGCTCGATCTTCTCTCGGAGAGCCTTACGCTCGTCGTCGGAGCGACCGTACTTGTCTACCATAGGCATATTCAGTCCCCCCTTAGAAGAGAAGCTGGGCTTCAACCTCAGCCCTAGCATTGTCGATACCGGTTACAACTAGCCATGCAGTAGCGCCAGCCCCAACCTCGGCCCAATATCCAGCAGAATCATTACCGACACCAGGAGTAAGGAAATCCCCTACTGCAATAGTCGGTGTAGCGATTCCGATACCTGCCACCATGGTCCGAGCAGCGTATGCACGCTGACGTAGGAATGTGCGGGCAGATGTGTTCTTAAATACGACCTTCACGTCCTTACCAGACACAAGCTGAACTGCTGCACCGAGAGGTGCAGTGTCCTTGTCTGAATAAGTAACAATGAACGGGTCGTCACCAGCAAACGCTGCTGGAGCGTACTCATAGACTAGGATTCCGTGCTTACCTGAAACTGGAGTAGTTGCACTAGTAGTCAGGTTAATCGGAGCTAGCTGTAGATCAGTGCTTACAGCACCGGTCGTAGCGCCAATCGGAGCACCGATCGGAATACGGGCACCAGTAAGGGGAGCAAAGAAACGTCCCTTACGTGATGCGCCATACGGTGGTACTCGGAAATCGAAATTACGTCCGTAGGATGCCATGTCTTACCCCCTTATACTGCTCGGGTATCGATGCCCTCGTTGCGGAGATCAATGATCTCACGAACAACGGAAAGCTTGGACTTGTTCTCTTCACGACTGGCGTTCATTGTCGTGCTTGCAGGCAGGCCACCCTCGGACGGCTTAACAGCAACTGCCTTGTAGTCCTCCAGGAGAGCAACAAAAGCGTCCTCTTCCATAGAAGCCCACCGGTCAGTATTTGCCTTGACGTATTCCTCTGGGAAGGAAGCAACTTCTGCGACCTTTGCAGTCCGCTCTTCGCGAAGCTTGGCGGTCTCAGCCTCCTTTTCAGCCTTTTCCTTCTCTGAATCCAGGAAGGCCACTAGCTCGTCACGCTCTACCGATGCTGCTTCAGCCTTGAGAGTGGCTTCATCGAGAGACTTCTGAATCTCCTCGACCTTCGCCTCTAGCTCTTCGCGGATAGCAGCAATCTTTGCCTCGGTCTCAGCCTCAGTAGAAGCTTCCTTATGGGAAGCAATTTCATCCTGAAGTGGCTTTACGGCCTCAGCAACAGCAGCGGTAACGAGAGACTTGACCTCATCTTCTGTAAAGGTCTTGTCGCTCACTCCATTACCTCCATTGTTGGTTAGGTCAGACGCAACCTCACGACAGAACGGACATTCGTCAGCCGCGTGCTCAGCACCCGATGGACGTTCATCCAATAGCCGGTCGTGAAGATCCTTAAGCGTCATCATTTATGTATTCGGAATCTCGCCTGATTAATTGAACTTTTCCCCGGTACTACCAGGATCTGAATTCGAGTCTGACCCAGCAACGACTAAAAGTTCAGCCATCATGCCTTCCCAATCATCGGCATCTAGGTGAGGGAACGCGCTCTTAATACCCTCATAAGCCAATTCAGCCTCATGCATACGTTCCTTCATGAGACCGGCGATCTGACGGGCATCAGCCCTTGACCAACCTGGCTTTTCCGGGGGGAGAATAAGAGCACCGGCAGTAAAGTGAGGCTTGTGCAATACCAGCGCTTCTACTTCGCGATTGTTAATCTCATCTGGATAGTTCTCACTAGTACGCCCCTCATATGGGTATAGCTTCTCGTCGTCAGATCCACCTATTGTGGAAATCGACTCTGGAATTGCTTCCATTGAGTAGAACAAACCACCCTCCGCATTGGCAAGCTGAACTTCCCTATACTCCTCAGGAAAATAGAATTTCCAAAAGACCCCAAGGTTCTCAATATAAGGATTCAGTGGCTCCTCGTCAGCTTCCTCGGTGGTCGGATAGACCATCTCAGTTGCCACAAAGGAACCGACAACCCGACGAGTATTATGATTAATGTTCATCGGAGCATTTGTGATGCTCGGGCGAGCCATCTGAAGTTCATCTAGAGGAAAATACTGCTTGTTCTTGTTCGCCCGGTCAGCTTCTACAAATTTGCCCAGAACCCAAGCATAAGCAGGATTAGAAACAACATGCTTGGCTGCCCACTCATTGGCTACTTCTCGATCGTTTTCGATCAGAGTGGCCCGAGCACCCAAGAAGAATCGGTCTTGCCCCTCAACGACGACAACACTCATTTAGCTACCCTTCGGCTTTTTACGTGGATCTGGAGCCTGCCCCTGGCCTGTTCCTGGAGCAGCCCCGCCACCGTTGTTTCGTCCACCACGAGCCCGGCCAATTGCTTTAGGATCCTGCTTGGGCTGTGGTTGGTTCGCACCCCCGCCACCAGTCTGGTTATCGGCAGGTGGCGGCACGGACTTAGCGGTCTTCACTTGAAGCTTCTGCGCCTGATCGGCCTTCTTCATATCAATTTCAGCCTGATGCTCAGTAGCCTTCTTATTAAGCTCAGCCTGAACCTTCGCAATTTCGACAGGATCGTTGAGGGCACTAATGGTGTCGAAGATGTCATCGAAGTTCTCGGCTTCACGTTCACGCTTCCGGGCCTCATCAGCTTCAGAGAGATCGACCTGGGCAAGCAAAGTATCTCGACTAATTTCCTTGCGGTCCCTTAGACCCTGGAAGAATGCTGCCAACCCCGCATCGAAATCGAGAGCAATCTGCTTCGGATGGAACTCAACGCTTGGAACATCCGTAAACTCTTCGTTCAAAGTGTAAGTGGGCTTAAAGATATTCTTCTCAATAGAACGCATAAGCATATGGCGACGAGACTCTAGACCTCGTGCCACAACGCGAGCCAACTTAATTGAGTCATCACCTTTAGCACCAGCAGAGAAGTTACCCGTCATGAACATCTGGAATAGACGAGCAGTGATACGAGCGTCAAGACCGTTATAACGATCTGGTCGCAAGGTATTGTCCATCTGGGGTGTGATGATCTCGATGTTGAGTCGATCGTCTCCCACAATTACCGGAAGACGCGCAAGCGTCCTCATCGAAGCCTGAAGATTATCAATCTCCGTTTGGTTAGCAGGGCGTTCCTTAGTACCTTTCTTGACCAGGACGATGAAGTTGGTAGCTCCAAGCAAATGGGCACGATCCATCTCACGAAGCTGATGCTTAAGATCCAGAAGTTCAAACACTGACTTCATACGAACTTCGGCATACCGCTTGTATTGTGGCCGAGTCTCAGTATGCCGCCACACGGTCGCAGGATTCAATAGATACAGGTAATTCGGATCGATTCCCTGATCTGCGAGTTGACGCCGTTCGTTCGCAGGAGCATCATAAACCTTGGTAAAGAGATTCTTGATAACCTCGTCTCCACCACCAACAACATTGCCTGGAAGATTAGGCTCAATATTTAAACTCTCATCTCGCGTGGCAATATAGGCCAACTGCTCTTGGTTAAAGAGAAGGTTCCCAACCGGAACAACTTTTAATGGATCCAGCATCGAAATGCCAAGAGGTACTCGAAGATTCAGGAACTGCTTCTTCCTCTTTACCCCATTTTTCGAACGTCCCCGAACCTGATAAGTTTTCGTACCCCACCAAGTAAAGGCATAGAACTGCGAAACGGAAAACAGTTCTCTCCACATCTCGCGCATTCGTGAATCAAGATCTAGGTCTGCTGCAATCTGATTCCAAATATCTTCTTCGTCTTCTTCGAAAGACTGAACGCTCATCTTGTTAAAGGCAAGAGCTTCAGTAGATTCGAGAACACCAGAACACACATCGTCATTTTCAAGTGCGTCTTGTGCTACTCGCATCTGATCATAAATCGAAGAGGGAGTAACATAACGATCACGCTCAAAGAGACCGCCACTAGTTGGACGACGCTGAGTAGAAGCCCCCCAACGAATCATGGAAGCTACTTCAGGATGTTGCTGGACAAGTGACTCCCTAATAGCATCATCCGAAATTTCGGTATTATTCAGTACGATCGTTCCTAGTTCAGGATCTCCCGCTATCACAACATTCGCTTCAGCTTCTGACATTAAATCTGGCCTCCACCGGTCAACTTGTACTCCATTTCTCTAACAGCCTGAATTCTCGACCAGACCTTAAACTGGAAATCGCACTGATCCAAAAATGGATCTATGTCTCTGGTTCTGAACGCTGTAGATCTACGAGACTCATCCCGATAAACAGTGGCCCTGATATCACTGACCCGTGCAGCCCAACCAGCAATTCTCTGGAAGACATCAGAAGGATCACGGGCACCAAGCTCACACATCTCCTTGCGATATCCGTCGATCTCCTTGCGATATCCGTCAAGTTCAGAGGAGAGAGAACTGTTCTTCGTAATTCGTATGGGTTCTCTACCAGGTGATTCCAGTTTAAACACTTCATCTTCCACTTGATCGACCTTCCTAAGGGTTAGTTAAAGTCCGAAGCGTTCTAGGACCGGTTCAACCTTATTTTTCTCGCCCATCATCTCCTCAATCTGATACTGAGCCCATCCCAAGATAGCCATTCGAGAAGCATCTAACGCGTGGAACTTACCCTGACTGAACTCTTTCTTCCCATATTGATTCATAGCTGATCGAACAACCTTGTAGGTCTGTCCTTGATATTCAGCAATAAGATCTTCGTCCCATGGTAACCAGAGACGCTTCTCATCCACCAGCAATCGAAGCTTATCTGTATTTCCCGTGTAATAGATGGAACCATTCCGACGAGCCAAAAAAGTATTGTTACGAGACCGTGGGCACCAAACAATTCCAGAATAATTGTAGTCGAGGGTTCTCACTTCAACATTTCTCGAAATCTTACAAGTCGAAATGGGGGTAACGTTATCTCGAACTAGCAGAGTAGTTACCCATCCTGTAAGATCGGATCGCTGCCAAGTATGAATAGATCTACCCGCTAATACACACGCCATTTCAAAAGATCGTAAACGATCCAGAGAAGACTGACCCAGCTTAGCTCCATCAACTTGACGCCATCCATCAGCATCAATTGAAGTTTCAATAAACAAATTGAGTTGTTCTAAAGTAAGAGAAGCAATAAACTCAGGTCGAACAATCTTTTCATAGGCCGTTACATATTGGTTAAGAAATCGTGCCGCAACAGCAGACAAATGCCATTCAACCATCCCATTTCTTGAGGATTGTCGCCAATCTTTTTTATCAAATACTTCCTCGATACATTCGCGTATTCTCTTAACATAAACAGAATTGACATCTTCAGACTGAGCTAGCCCTGCACCACAGAAGGATTTACGCCCTCTTCTGAAGTGACCTTCCGTCCAGAACCAAGCGACTAGTTCGACAAGCGAATCACTATAAATAGACTCAATAGGATTACTTCCCGGCTCTGCCCTCAAAGGAATAGACGATGCGGCTCGCAGCGTATCTGTTGTTCTCCACTCTCGAATTCGCTTCTTGGAATAAGGATCATAACGTTCCGTCCACCATCGGTGATTAAGTGTTGTCACGGCATCAAAACAACGAGTACGTATATGGCGAACTGGATGCGAACCCTCATATTGAAGAATCTTCTCAACAGGAACCCATTCGCCTTTCTGTGAATGCCAATCCAAAGTGTATATATCTTCGTTTTCTATTACTTCTTGATAATGTTTCCATCCTCGCCTAGTCAACAACTCAGTTTCTTCATCTACACAAGCATACTCAACTACATTACGCATGATACCAGCCTCTTTGGCCAGATCATCATTACTAATACCCTCTTCGACTTCAATCGATTCATCGAACCCAACAAGACGCTTCTCGGAGAAACCATAACCCTTTACAACAGTTCCAGCCTGACGGTTTTTATCTTGAAGCTCCTGGAAAAGAGGAAGTCCAATTCCGGTATTATGGGTAAGGATATGGTCGCGAGTGACATACAACTCGTCTTCTGCCGCCACCCGAATACAAACAGACTGCTCATCTGGTTGCGGATCAATGGCTTCCAAGTGGCGAGTAATTGCACGCCTACGTGGAATAACGGCATCTCGCTTTCTGCTCAAACGAAACGGATTGACTCCCACAGGAAGACCCATCGTAACCTGATATCCGTGCCGCCCAGCCTTACCATTACAAGATGTAGTGAAATCCCGAAACCTAGTCACACCACCCAATGATTGCACCAACTCACCAATCTGACGAATCATCGTTTCTGATGACAACCTTATGGCAATAGTGCAACCATCATTTTGCACACTGCAATAGCCGTCCGTGTCCATCAGGCCGCGAAGTAATTCAAGACGTTCATCGGGTGTAGCTCGCAAATATACTTCAGGGATAAATTTATCCCACGAATGAGTACCAGCCAAACCAAGATCACGTAGGACATCAAGGATTGGATTGCGATGGCAGAACTGTCCCTTAGAATTCCGTTCATGCCTCCATCCATCTGCTTTCACAATATAGTTACAGCGATCTGTATGTTTCACCTCAAAACCCTCGGGAAGACGGCTTCGCATATTATCTAAGATTTCCTCGTCCACACTAGAAAACCTGATGCCGTTGAGGCGCAGATTACCGTCACCTAGCAAGCAACCTAACACGTAGGGATCGATTGGTAATTCAGGCCCCTGTTCGTATTCCACAGGACCCGACAATAAGGGAATCGTAATCTTCGAAGAACCATAACGACGGGCCAGTTCCATCATCTGCCCCGTCGTTACAGACATTGATTCAACACAACGACGCTTACGAAGCTTGATAGTCCACAAATGCTCCGGCCCACACCGCGTCGAAGAACCATCAGAAAAAGTCACACGAACGACACGACGATCATCCTGCGGGAATACCCCTACGACCTTTGTAGCTGCACCGTCCGACCCAATAACGAGATCACCCTCGGACAGACTTCCAATTGGCACCCAACCCGAAGGAGTCAGAACGGGTTCACTCACCGGCTGCATCTTGTCAAGAGAAAACGCCCGTGGCTTATAGAAGTCAATGACCCATAGCATTGCTCTCACCTGATCAGGAGTAGCAATACGGGTCAGATTGATTCTCGTTACGAGTTTGAGGCGAGGTTTCCCCTCAATAGAAATCGCTTTACCCAGACGTTTAAGAGTCTTATATTCTTCACTTGATGGCTTCAGCAATTCTTCCGCAAAAATCAAAATCTCGGACGGATGGTTAGTCATACCTACATCCATCCCCACCCAAAAGGTATTGTACTTACTTAAGTGATAAGGCGGAAAGTCCAGAAGCTGGATAATATCTACATTCTGCTCAGCAAGTAGCGAATCATTAATTTTAAAGAATTGATATTCGTCTGCGTTATAATCTGACTCTTTATCGTCATCGACGCAGTTCATTAGCCGAGAGAGAACAAAAATCGGAGAAACACTATCGCCATGAAGTCCTAAGATATTCCTTCTATAATCAGGATCATCCTTACTCCCATATTGCATAATCTTTTCTTGACGTTCCTCATCAGTCCAAGTAGGACGCCACATACTGCTATATCTATGTACTCGCCATTGCGTATTAGGATCAGCAGTAAACCTGTAATAGTGCTTATCTCTCACACCTCTTGTAACGCCATGACAACGCCACACAGCTCCCTTATGCCCCCGCTTTAGGGTTTCCATCAATTCCGTCCAGCCATCTGAAGGATAATCGGACGCTTCGTCAAGCTCTAGCCAGATAGGGTGGACACCCTTCACTCCCACTCCAGACCGCTGAGGAATCCTTCCCATAATACGAGATCCATTTTGGAAGTTCACATGAAAAGGTTTATGTTTAAAAGACAACCGACCACCCCGCAACATCTCTAAAGATAGGCGCGTAGAGATGAGTTGAGTCTCAATAATATCGGTGATGGCATCAATATGTACTCCTTCTGGAGCCGTAATAACCATCTCCTGTCCAGGGTGTATAAAGGGAAAAACAAAAGCCCGAAGCTTAATTGACAAAGACTTGCCAATTGATCTCGCCGACTGATCTATCTGTAGCGGTGAGGTATCCCTAAACCATGACCACTGAAAAGCCCAAGCTCGCCAGCAACCATCATCTTGCTCAGGATCATGCCATGTAAACTCAGCCACATCCAAACCCGATTCATCCTGCAAAATGGCCCAAAGATACGCTTCTTCCTCAGATAGATCCTCAATAACGCCCATTACGATCCCCTTAATCTTTTGTAGAGATCCACTGTCATCTCTGGAGCACCAGCCATTTTGTCACCTAGAGCTGCAAGCACGTAGGCAACACGATATTCAAAGAAGTAAGACGGATCCTTCTTAAAAGATTCCGCAACCTGTTCCATAATTTGAACGTCAGGCTGTCGCTTTCCCGTTAACAGATTCTGGACCATCGTCTTCTCAAGTCCAGTTTTGGCTGCAACACCACGGACAGACTTGTCTCCACAAAGCTCTCGGAATGCCTGAGCAAATATGGCATCCGAAAAGTCAGCGCCCATGAATTGGCGAAGGCGTTCTGTTGCCTTCTTGCGGTCAAGCACTGGACGAGGCCCACTACGACCAGGCGAAGTCTGATCTACCTTCAGGATGTCACGAAGGATTCGACCAAATAGATCTATGTCATTGAATGCCTTCCGCCAGTCCATCTGTGTGGTAGAAGGGAAAACATCATGAATCAGCTTGACGCGTTCCTGCCAGGGGACCTTGCGGCCCTCGGCATTCAAACTCAAGAAAACACTCAGACGCGGATCATTAGCCATATAAGCTCACTGATCACGAACCCAGTACGTTTGCGTTCCCTGCTTAAACTTGGTATCGATTTCATCGAATTCAGGGATCACATCATCAAGGATCCATTGAATGACCTGATCTGAGGTACAACCCTGCTGGATTTTCTCCTGCTCATCGCAGTTTGACCAGAGAATAGCCCGAGCCTTCACGTCATTAATAAGCTCGATTGCCTTAGCAGCCTGCTGATTCCGCATGACACCGAACTCTTTGGCTCGCTGACGCAGAGACCGGATGTAGGCATCTACCGAATCTTCACCCTTTACTTTGTCTCGCGTTTCTTTGTCGAGACCGAGAGCCTTCTTTAGCTGACGGATCTCAGCCGAGTGCTCCTTCAGAGCTTTCTGATACTGGTTCTCATCTACCGGATCTCCCCAGTAATCACGCTTCGAAGAGATCCACATTCCCCATCGCTGAGTAAGCATCTCAGCAATGATCAAACGGTCTAGATCCTGAAAGTCCGAGACATTAACGAAGTGGTTGTCTTTAAGGTACCGGTCACGTCGATCGTTGAAATATCCCAGCTCACGATCATGGACGAAAAAGGAGCCACCGGAAGGAAGACGTACTGGAACCAGGCCATCTTCTTTGTTAAGACGATCAATGTCGTTCTGAGTGGACATATCACATTCCGTATTTTTTAGGAGGACAAAAGTTACTTCGACACGATCTGATTATAAATCCAACGGTAGTTCTTCTCCATGCCTTCCCGCAGGGAGATCTCCGGCTGCCAACCCAACTCGCGCAGGATCATCGTGTTGTCGCTATTGCGACCACGAACCCCCTGAGGTGCAGTCAAGTCATAGTTCCTCTTGACCTTGATTTCCGCTATATCTTCAACGATATCTACTAGTTGGTTAATGCTAACCAATTCATGAGAACCAAGATTAATAGGATCAACTACCTGACTTTCCATAATTCTATTAATGCCCTCAATGCAATCACTAATGAACATAAAGCTACGGGTCTGGTTGCCGTCTCCCCAAATCTCTATCTCATGATTCCCGGACAGCTTACACTCGATAATCTTCCGGCATATGGCGGCTGGAGCTTTCTCACGGCCACCTTCATAAGTCCCATTGGGGCCGAAGACATTATGGAATCTTGCAACGCGAGTATCTAATCCGAAGTCTTCACGAAAATGCCTGCACATACGTTCAGAGAACAACTTCTCCCAGCCATAGCCATCCTCGGCCATAGCGGGATAGGCGTCTTCTTCTTTCAGAGCCGTGACATCCGTATCAGTCTGCTTATCGGCAGCGTAAACACAGGCTGATGAAGCATAGAAGAACTTGGCATTAGCATCACTAGCTGCTTGCACTAGATGGGTATTAATTAATACGCTAAGCATGCACTCAGCCTTATGGGTCTCAATGAACAACATTCCGCCCATATCGGCAGCTAGATTATAAATTACATCTACACCTTTGACTGCTTCATAACAAGCCTCCATTAAGGAGAGATCAAGAATCCTATTATCAACGTCAGGGAATCTCTGATACCACTTCGAAAAATCCTTTACGTCCACAGCGACGACCTCTATGCCTTTAGAAAGAAGGTTGGCAACTAGATGTCCACCTATGAACCCTCCCGCCCCTGCTACAAGAATCTTATCCATTAATCACCTTTCGCTTGATCATCTTGTTTTACCTCTACTCTGGCAGATTGCCAGGCCGACCAATGCCCCGCCACAAGAGCCCAAAGACTAAGAAAAACCAGAAAAGGAACAGACTTAGAAAGCCCCGTAACCAACGCTATCGGGAGCAACACCAGAAACAGAAACGTCATGACAAGATGGAAACGTCTCAGAAAAACAGGTTCCTGCCATACGGCAATGACTCGGTAGCATTTCTTCATTAGCAGTAAATGGTACCAAGGCCCATGCAGTTATCCACGTTGGAGAACTTAAGATCGTTCTTCTCGCAGAATTCCTGCATTGCCGTTCGGACCGGATAAGGAGGCTGCGGAGCGGTAGCATTGCCCGTTGTCTCGATAGCGGTGTCATGGAGGAAGATTCGTCCACCCTTACGTACCCGCTGATAATAGAGATCAAGCTCCACAAGCGTCTCCTCGTAGACATGATTTGTGTCAATGAACACGATGTCTACTTTTTGAGGCAGAGCATCCAATATCGCCTGCTGTGTGTCATAGCCAAGCAGGAAGACCCAGTGCGGCATAACTCCTAGCGGCCCCTGAGGATCCAGGAGATTCGTGTCTGGGTACTGCGGTGATGCTACGGGAAAGCTGCAATCCACAGCCCAGAGATCACCTTGGTCCTTAAGGGCATACAGCCACGCAATGGTGGAGACCCCATATCGCGTACCAAGTTCGATTACCTTCTTGGCGTCAACCTCCTTGACTGCCTCTACAAATGTGGGCAAATGCTCATTGATATCTGAGTAGACGCCCTCAGACTTGCAGAGCATCTCGTATCGTTCAGCTAGAACTTCGTATCCCATTATTCCTCCACTACCAAGTCAAGTACGAATCGTGTTCATTCGGACCCAAGGTAAAGTCCATGGTCTCGATTCTCACACCAGAAAACCAAGCGGTCATATCTGGAGTGCGGGCATTCCTGATATCCGGAGCGACGGCAGGCTTAGAACCCTGTTCCCGATGGATGCAGTAGGGTGCATAATTAAACAGAACGCCAACTCGCGCCCCTGCCCTTGCCTGTCCCGCAACCATCTCTTCGAATCCGTAATACCATGGGAAGTCGGTGCTCATCTCCTTCCACCATTCACGGCGGAACATGATGCACCAGCCTTCAGGTCGCGCGTTACCTTCCACATTGATGTCATGCGACCAGCCGTAAGACACAATGTCCTTTGGACCTGGCGTCGGCTGCGTTGGGTGAGCATTCCAGATCGTAGGCTTATGAACGATCGTTCCTTCCATCCATGCCAACTGCTTCTCCAGCCAGTCAGGACGAATGAATCCAACGTCAGAATTAAGTAGCAATATGTACTTAGATGCTGAATTCGAATTACGCACACCTATGTTGTTGCCCTCAGAAAACATATGGTTCTGAGGCTCTAGAACGAGGACATCAATACGTCCATCTGCCTTGTGTTGGTTTAGGGACGCCACCGTTTCCGGGTCGCTGCCATTGTCAACAACGATCACCTCATAGGAGCCATTCGTCTGCTCAAGCGTTCTGAGACAAACGTCTGTTACTTCAGGATGGAAATAGCTAAGTATCACGATAGACACTTCAGGGACACTCATTGTTCTCTCCAGACTAAGGCAACAAGTCCGCTGCCTACAAAGAATCTATATCCTAATGTTATTGCCATTCCTTCGATCCATCTACAACTATCTCCTAGGTTAGAGACATCAATGAGGACCAGAGGTGGTGCTGGTCTAGCTTCAAGAATCTCTTTCAATAGAACCGGACCCCTACCTAATGTATCACTAAGATTGAATTCCCAGTCTGCCGGTAGAAAGACCGAGTTTCCGTAACGCGCTTCAAACGCCGTCCTAAGGGTTGCCATGTTGGCAGTAGCCACACGCGTAGGGACACCTGTTGTCTCGCCCACAAAGGGTTCAGCCATTCCCCAAGGAAGATCCCCTCCTACGAACAATGTCCTACCCTGATAGTCGCTCACCGTATAGACGAGATCAGACCCATCAAATAGTGATTCAAGATCAGTGTCATTAGCCTCAAAATCGTATAGTGGCTCGTCTCGCATTACAAAGAACAGGTTCCCTTTGGTCATTCCTATAAATGCATATCTCTTGGCGACAGCCAACTCGACCAAAGCAGCGGCAGAAGCACCAAATCCTTCTCCGAGATTAGCCTGACGTAGATTTACATGAGGCGGAATTGACCCGTTGTATTCAATGCAGACCACCCTCGGGGGAGGGGCAGACTCCATTGCTTCGAAGATGGCATAATCATCGCCGTCCACGTCAATGGAAACAAAATCGTATCCGCCTTCAACTAGTAAATTAATATTGCCGGGCGTGACCGTGCCTGGGATGCAATGAGATTCAGGCGCATTAATGACTAGTTGCTCGAACCGATCGGGGTCAGCTTCAACAAGAGTCGCCTCCCATCCATGATCCCGGAGAAGCTTGGTGTTAGAGCAGCCAATTCCATCCCCGGCACCGAACTCTGCACACTTACGCGACTTCTCCCCAATGATCGAGAAGATGTACTGGATAATCCCATCCTCACCAAACTGTGAGTAGGAGTTAGCAGCAAAATCATTTAGCTTCTTCATACGCGAGGAGTGAGACGGACGATATCGTCCTTCATCTCATAGTCGTAATTATGGGCATTAGCCAGATCTTCGATCCATTCCAGAGTCGGGTAGTCGGCATAGTGTGGCTCGTCCTCATGCTCTGGCTGCCCATCAAAGATCCGAGCGTCGTCCACGAGAATGACGTGATGGATCCCACGATCAACGTCTTCGAAGAGTGCCTCCAGTTCCTGGACTACCGGAGTATCCAGGTCGCCACGACCGGTACCCGGACCACTGCAATGACCGTCCAGCCAAATCAGGGCACTTTCCTGGATCTTTCCTAATAATTCCGGTAGAACTTTAGTGGAATCACCAAGCAGACAAGTAATATTCTCGTAGGGAGCAAGACGCCTACGAGACTCATCGAATAGGGGCCGGTACAGCTCAATGGTATACACGCGCCAGAAGTTATCCTTCAACGTAAGAGGCGTGTCCCCATTATTAGTGCCTGTTTCAATGAGGATACTCATGCTCCAATCACGACCGTACTGAGCAAGAATAACCCGGCGCTCCTCTGCGTCAAGGTAGCGAACAACTGGTGTTTCCGCAACAACTTCTTCGACTTCAGGCACTGGTACCTCTTTCGGTGAGAGCGGTTGTAATGGTGTGTTACTCAGGAAGTCCAACACCGTTCTATCTGAGTCAGCGGGATGGGTTAGGTTGTCAGCAAAAGGATTAGCATGGTTATAGTCAAGAAGCACCTCATCGAAGCACTTGTATTTGCCACCAGATAGCTCTAAACCGGCAAGCATAAACACATAATCTGTGCCACCCTCATACCAGATTCCATTGCCATACTTGAAGTTGTTCTCTGGAATAGCCAGAGCAATACGAGCAGACATCGTTCTTAGATGGTTGAAGCAACATCCATAGGCACGAGTATGAGCACGATATGTGCCGTTCTCATCTACCTCTAGAGGGTAACGCTTAGCAAAAGTCGAAGTACCCTGATCTGGAATGGGCCGATACTGACCATAGGTAACTAGATTGCCTTCAGCGTAAGCATCACGAAGCCGCTCTAATACTTTGTTATGGGAAAACTTATCTCCATCCAGATCCAGAAATACAATGATGTCATCTTCCTCTGGTTCTAGAGCCCTAATCATGTCGTACTGATTGTGGGCTGCATACAGATGGTCTTCATTCAGCCGGAACTTCCTATGCTCAGGATCCTGGGCACACCACTTCTCGATGATCTCCTTGCCGCCATCCTCGGGAGATGGGTCGTAAGCTATACCCACATCCCAATTCTTAAGCGTCTGCTTCTCAATAGACTCCAACGTGCGCTCCATGAACTGGGAACAGTTCCAACCAACCGAGATGATCTTGAATCTCACCTAAGACTCCTTCGAATGTATAGAGCATCCCCCCATTGGGCGGGAGTCATATAGGTTTCAACGCGGTCGAAATCGCTCAGGAAGTCATCGATCTGCCACATCTTGCCGCAGCCTTCATATACCTCACCGATGTTGACTTCGGTGTAAACGTAATCAATGGACTCTATCGTCTTGACCGCTCCCTGAAGGACCAACACCTCAGCACCTTGAAGATCCATGTTTAGGAAGTTGCAATCGGTAATATTAAATTCTGCCACTAAAGAATCAACCGTGCGTGACTCCAGCAAAGCGGTGTCCACAAACTGAGTATCCGGAGAGCTATCAAGGTGAAGCTTACCAAACTCAAAGATAGAGGAAGACATACCATCATAGTTAGTAATGTTGAAGTTCCGGAATTCTCCATCTACATCCGTTAAGAGTGCCTGAATCAAGTGATGGTTGTATGGACGCAGGTTCTCACGGAGCTTGTCCATTACGTGAGGATTAGCTTCAACCCACCAGACGTTCTTAACGAAAAGATTCTCGTAGTCTTGAGCTTCTTCTCCCAGATGAGCACCAAGATGAAGAATGCCTCTAATCTCCATATTGTACTTCTGATGCAACTCTTGCAGGCTAAATAACATGAGGAAGCTTTCTCCAATCCTCTGGGAACATGATTGACGCGTCAAGATAGTCAAGCTTAGGGCCAAAGAAAGGCCATGGGTAGATAATGTTCTTGCCTTCAGAGCCAGAGAGAAAAGCTCCCCACCAAGAATAAGAACTGTTGGACATGATGAAGGAGTCGGCGTTTTCCATTGCTATTAGGTCAATCCAATCTTCCACTGGTGCTGTCGCGTATTCAGGCTCATGTTCCTTAGGACGAGCTGATCCACCTTCAAAGAAGTAAGCATCTATATCCTGAAACGCATCCCTGCACCACGGAAGGTCATCCGAAAATATAGCGATAGAGCGATATTCCTGGAGTTCAATTGCTTCTCTGTAGTAGCTCATGGGACGAAGTGGGTGATGTCCGTCCTCATTTCTTAAGTGAGCCGTAGCATTGTCACCACGTCTTACGTGGATTACAAGTAGAGGATGAGGGAGCAAGTAATACTGTTCGTATTTAGGAGAGGCTAATTCAGCCTTTGCTTCCAACGTTGGTTGTAGAACTTCATATACCTGCTCCCTCACCTCTCGCCAAAGTCCATAGTCTTGCAAATAGACCTTGGCACGCTGATCAATCTGTCGAGCAAATATGCTTACATCTTCTCCGTACAGAGCTTCTTGGGGGAGAAACCAATCGGATGATACAGAAAAATATCGCTCATATGCCCATTCAGGAAAACAAAAATCTTTGTCCGTAGCAGCAGCAATTCCGATGGTGCCAGCAATCTGCCAGAGCTGATTCCCCAGTCGTCCAGAATTTCCAAGATATGGGCATCGAATCATGCCTCTGGTCACGCTCCAACCCCAATCCGAAACGTATTTGGGTTCGTGCAGACACCCCAACAATCAATGACTCGACCTTCAAAGTCAGGCAAAAACGAAAAGTCATTTTCTGGAATAGTAATAACTGCAACTTCAGCATCCGCTAGAACAGACCCCAGCGAAACGGTTCCCGGACTTATAAGAGGATCATAGGCTTCAACCCTATAACCACGTTCCTCAAGTTCTCTACTGATAAGCATTCCAGCCGATTCTTCGCTGACTGGAGTTCCTGACTTATACGAGAGACCCAAAATGGCAATCTTGGAACCTGTCCTAATTCCCTTCGTGGCAAGATCAGTTACCCGTTGGATCTGACGTTGATTAATGCCATCGGCTGCACCGGACAGAAGAGCATCAACCCCAACTTCTTGAGCAGCTTTGGCGAAAGCTCTCTGATCGCGAGGGAAACATGGACCACCATATGCTGTAGCGGGAGCAAGATACTTCACTCCGATACGAGCATCTGCCCCGATTGCATTGACTACGTTGCTCGCTTCCGTATTATCGTAGCTCTCACACATCTCACCAATGGTGTTAGCAAAACTGATCTTCATGGTGATATACGAGTTAACTGCAATCTTCGCAAGTTCTGCTTCAGTAAGAGTCAGTCGATAGAAAGGAACGCTGGAACGAACTACCTCTTCCATTACTTCCTGGAGAGAAGCGCCAGACCGATCGTCCACTTGGCCGATAAGCACCATGTCCGGGTTCGACAGATCATTTACCACTGAGCCAAGAGCAATGAACTCAGGGCTATAACAAAAGCCTAGATATTCTCCTACCTCTATGCCGCTAGCTTCCTCTAGTGCTGGAACAATATACTTCTCACATGATCCAGGCATGAGTGTGCTTGCAATCACAACCGTATGATAGGAATTCTTATAGCGAAGTTGTTCTCCCACCTTATCGATGGCAGCTAGCACGTAATCATTAACGAAACCGCCATCCGGGCCAGAAGGCGTTGGAACAATTATGATCGTCAGATCCGTCTCATTAATCTGAAAGTAATCGGTATAGGCTGGGAAGGGGAACTTGCTAAGGAGTCCCTGCAACCCCGGTTCGGGAACGGGAGCAAGCATCTGATTGATCTGCTCTACTGTTGATGGGTTGTTATCAATTCCGATAACGGAATGTCCAGCCCCTGAAAGTACCGCAGCCAGAGGGGCTCCCAACTTCCCTAATCCGACAACTGAAATCTTCATACAAGGATAATAGCATATAAGTACCGGTATGTACTATTTTTAGATACGAATTTGTCGCATTCTGTCGGGATTGTTTGCAGCCAAACGATAATCCTCCCACAGCTTCCGGTTGCTGAACATATGGGGATTTTTGAAATCCCCGTCCGGAGCCGGTGGATGCCATAGATGAGTGCAGAACCCACTAGATATGCGGTCGTGATACCCCCAGAGGGTATCTAGGGCACAAGCAAAGGCATCGTCCTCGTAGCCCCAGCCGCGGAAATTCTCGTCATACCCGTCCACAGCGTCAAACGCTTCTCGTGGCATAACGAGGACTCCAGCGACCGAACCATCGGGAGGATGCCTCTGCTCGTCAACTCGGAAATCAAACTCCAGTTCTCGTTCCGAGAGTTCTATTGTAGGAGGTCGTTCAATCACCCTTTCCGTGAAACCTTGAGCGAGATTATAATAGGTGCGATATGGAAGCACCCATGGAGATTGGCCGGATACCACTTGCTCCAGCGCCAGTTCTAGGAACTGACGATTGCAGAACGTATCTGCATCATTTATGATTATAATTTCCCCCGTTGCCTTCCTATAGGCTTCATTTTTAGCCTTAGATCGAGAGAATGGGTCGTCGTCATTTGAGCCAATGCAAAGCTCAAACTCAGGCCACAAAGTCTCATATCGCCGGGTGATCCACTCGAACACCTGGTCGCGCCATTGGCCGTCAGGCAGACACGGAAAGATTACGGAGACTCTCGCCATACTGCTGCCTAATCTGTGAGTACACCTGACCGTGCAAGTCAGCTTGGTTGTTTCGACCCTCTAGGTTCACATGAACCCGGTAAATGGCTTCAGGACAAGGAAGAATGCTGGCTCCATCCAACTTGCACTTGATCCACAGTGCCCAGTCTTCAAGAACAGGGTATGCATCAAACCCACCAACACGAAGGAATTGCTCCCTCCTTACAAAGGCCCCAATCACAATGTAGTTAGCCTCTGCCAGGTTCCGTTCGGGGATCACTACTGGGAAGTCATCTTCGACTCCGTTCACGATCCCTAAGGTCGCTGGCTGTCGAATATCCCCCTTCCCGTTTAACATTGACTCGCAATACTTATAATCTAATTCGTCATCCGCGTCCAAAAAAACGAGCCATTCGGTGTGAGCTAGATCGGCTCCATTGTTTCTGGCTTCATGGAGGGTTTCTCCGTGCGAGCAAATTACCTGGTCAAAGGACCAACTTTGGAGATCAGCGGACCTGGCAGCGTTTTCTGCCTTGGGTCCCCATGTACCATAATCTCCGTATGTACTAATGATGCAGGCTGCGGAACTCATAAGGGCATTGGTCCTTGCCAGGTCTCTAGGGTCGGTGTTTGTAAAATGGACTCTATGTGAACAGGATTATGTCCAAAGGAATGGCTCGTATAACGCTTGTATTTGGCTTCCCTGTCCTCAGGTTCAGCGTACCCATAGTGTAGCAGCCATAGGTCCTCTACGGCGAACGTAGGGGCATTCAACACGTATGTAGGGGTCGAGCCGGAAGCCATAGGCTTATCGGAAAATCTTCCACCTCTTTGGTGCTGGAACAGCCGAGGAGCTTTCTGTTCATTCCAGTATCCATCCGTCCTGATCAGAGGATGCCCATATTCGTCAAATCCCCAGACTTCTGGAATTGGCATAGTTACTGAAAGTTCTGGATAGCGGGTCACATCGAGTCGGCCTACCAGCATTTCGTCAGCGTCGATGGTGAGCACCCAATCCCCTTCACTGGGAGCAAAGTGGTCGATATAGGCATTCCATAGCCCTTGCCTAAATCTTCCTTCGTGCTGGGTGAAGCTTGGTTCGCCAGGTTGGCGTTTGACCACAGTGACCGCCTTGAAGCTTGAGGCGATCTCAATGGTGTTGTCGCTCGACCGATCGTCATAGACCAGAACTTCGTTGACCCTCGGAATGAGGTTTCGAAGGACTGGGGCTAGCCATCGATCTGCTTCGTTGCGAACTGGCATGATCGCAACAACGTTCTTCGCAAGTTTTTGAGTGTTTATTGCTATATACCTCTCACCAGCACTTTTACGATCACCCATAATTACAGCCTCCTGACCAGGACTTACTCGACAACAAAACTGATGTTCAGTTGAGATGGAAGAATGCGTACCGATAAACTCTACTAATAGACCCGTCTATGGCAAACCCCTGACCAGCACTTTCGCGTGATTCTAGGCTCCCACAATCCACTCATGTCGCTAAAGTGCTGGTCAGAACGCTGTAGGGTTCGCCACATAACATGGCATTTAATTCATAGTTTCAAGGTTGACGAGTTTCAGCAGGTCAGAGCGCTGTATGGAGATCTAGACCCGCCAAGAAAGGCGTAAAACGCCCAAAACACTACGTCTTTACTGACAACTGTAAACTATTATAGTCAAATAGACGCTGACGAGGTCTCAATCGAAGTTTACTCTTCTTCCACTTCTTCCAACCTAGAAGCCATGAACTGAATAATTCTTGAAGGTGGTTCACCAGTGGTCTGTTGAACCCAGGCCAGTAACGATCCGATGATTCCGATGAGACCATAAACAACCTGACGACCCTCTAGGTCATCCAATAGTTCGTCCATCAAGACTTCATCGTTGAAGGCTGCGGTCACAACGGCTACAGCATCCCTGAACTGTTGCTTCTGGTCCTCTGAGAGAGACATCAATTGTGAGCAATACCATGTAGGTCACAGGCCGCACGGAAGGTCGCCTGAGATTCAGCCATCTGCTGTTCGGCCCAGCCGCCGACAGGAGAAGCTCGATGCCATTGGTGGATCATGCACGCTGGTCCGTAATAAACCACTTTATAATCATGCGCGTGCAAATGGTATGAGCAATAAGTTTCCTCGTAGTAGTGATTCGTCGGGAGGAAGGCCCCTTCTGCTTCCGGCGCTGTCCTCTTATAGAAAGGACAATTCGTCATCTCCTCCCAGACTTCACGCCGAATGACGTAAGCCGAACCAGAGATGGTCACAGCATCAGTTCTTACGTCCTCATATTCAAAGTTATCAGATGACTGCCAACCTCGATGGGCTGGTTGTTCCAGCGTTCCAAAGATCCCAGCATGTGTGATTCTTCCGTAGCCATCGACCTGACGTGGACCCACCGCACCCCAATCGTCGTTAAGTTGGATCTGCTCAGCCAAGTCCTCCAGGACTCCGGGTCGGAGTTCGGTGTCTGCATTGAAAATGGCGACAGTCTCTCGGTTCCCACGGGCGACGGCATAGTTGACCGCTCGGGCATAGCCAAGATTGAAGTTGTGGGAAAAGTACCGGACGTTCAGGGACTCTTCGATTGGATACGGTTCGATCGGATCTACGTCTGATACGTGAAGCGTATTTGGGATCTCGGGATCGTAATGATCTATGAAGGCTGCAAGATCTCCAGGAGTCCGGTAATTACAAACGACAACATCTACACCTGGGCTCAATATCCGCATCGTGGGTCCACCTGCGTAAGTTGCTCCGGAAGCATCACATGCTTGTTGCATACACGACCATCCCAACCTAGCCTTAGGCCATGTTGACGACAATTAATTGAGAAACCGATATCCTCACCCTGACTATGAGTTTGATAATCAATGTTATAAGCAGCGGGAGTCATTAGCTTAAGGGCCATAATTATCTCAGTCTGAAAGAACCCATCAGCATCTGGACGAATTAAGCCACCCATCGCTTGATAGAAAGCATAACTGGGAGCCACTACTCCATCAGGAGTCATATAAAGCTTGCCCCCTACTGCATCGAACTCATTGAGGTCTTCGATGAGTAGTGGAAGGGTGTTGGGATTGATTAGAATATCTGAGTCAATGCTTAGAAAAAGATCAGGTGACTCATGTCGAACTAATGACAGCAGTTCGTTTCGTGCGGCGGTCATCTGAACGTAACGGTCTTCGCCCCACTGACGGTACTGCATGTCAATCGGTGGTTCTTCAGATCGGGAAGAGATCCAAGTCCTATTACTCGTGTGGTTTCGAATTACTTCCAGACTATTATCCGTGCAAGTCCCAATTACAAACGCATATTCGGGTTCTTCACCGATTGCGCTAAAAGCTTCTTCGATGTATTGGAACCAGTGAGGCAGGACCCAAGCTCTATCTCGAACAGGACATCCTACGATAATCCTCATTCTTCAGCCCTCAACGTCAGGACCACCTGACACTCTGTCGTGCCAATCAGAATGATGGGATCCATGACACGCACCCATTCGGGAGTGTCATCAGGCCAAACACCACAACGTACTAATGTATCGATAATTGCTTTGACATTAGTACCAGTATAGTTGTGGGGATCTCGACGTTGTTTCGTCCGAAAAGGGAGATGAATCTCAACCTCACAAGGACGGCCTTTAACTGTGTTCTTCAACGTAACGTTCTCCCATGCTTGTCGCACGGAATCACGCCAGGGATCGATGGCCCGTTTCTTAGCCGCCCAATGCATCTTGTTGGCCTTATTGATGCTTAATGGAACATTAGGCGCTTCGAAACTAAGCGTCAGTCTTTCCACGGTCAGTCACTTTATTATTAAGAACTTGGGTAGCAAGATCGATCATCTTGCGCTTCTGACGCATAGCACGTTCTTCTTCATCGAGGTCACGGTTAAGCTCCTCGAAAACTCCCAGGAGGTCGCCAAGATTAAGTTCCTCGGTATCTTCCTCTAGGCCCATCACTCCACCCAAAAGAGCCTTTACACGGAACATTGAGATTCCGCCTGGAATCTTCTTAAGCTCTACCCGCGTAGAACAATGCTCGCAGAAACCAACGAGAAGACCATCAGCATACTCAATAGTATCTTCCGTCAGGGAATGACCAGAGAGACAAGGATTGAACTGGAGATTAGTACTTGTACTTGTGCCCATTAACTGATAATTGGGACCAGTACCGATGGTATTGATACCAGTACCGCTAGTCAGATAGGTATAGGTACCACCCGTAATATTGCTCACGGTACTATTCTCGGCTTTCGAAGCTGAGGTTGTTATCTGCATACTGGAGCTATTAATGGTTTTAAGAAGTTCGGCTCTCAACTTCTCAATCTCTTCGATATCTTCTCGCGCCTCATTCAAGGAGATATTGTAGTATGTGTGATTTTCAATCGGATTAATAGGGTCATTCTGTGCCACGACGCATCACCTTCCTTTTGTCCGGGAAAGCCTCACCCGAAGACTCAATGGTCTGCTGGAGCGACTTAAACCTGGCTTCGTAGTCCCTAGCATCGAGAGGCATCTCTTCTACGATCGGAGCGATGCAACGTCGGTGAAGGATCACTTGCCCCTTAAGGTTACCACCTTGACGAAAAGGCACAACAAGCACCGATTCACCACGCTTTGCCTCCTTGCCGCAGCACGAAGTCTTCCGCCGTAACGGAAATTTGTCCCTAGGGACGACTATCGCTTCTACGACCATCTTATTCTTCGTCCTCTATATCTGGATTCTTGAGGTAACGCTTCTTGATTTCCTCTACATCGTCATCGATCGTAGCAGTAGCAATCTTTCTGAACTCGTCATTCATCTGATCAGTCTCTGGATCCTGAACCCTAGGAGAGAAAGCTATATCACCAATCTGATACTGCATAACCAAGGTATGCTGGGAAGGCTCACCTTCTTCGGAGTCAGGATCTTCGATGAACCCCACACCTAGAGAGTATAGGCCAATCTTGCGAGACTTATCGCTGAGAACGTCAGCTAGTTCCTTCAGTTTTTCTTCGGGTACATCTTCGGGCAGTCCGTCCGGTTGCTCATCGGGCATAATGAAATCCACGTTTTCTCCTTAAGATACGGTCGAGAGTAGATCTTATTCTATCAGGGGTTGCATTGCAAGAGGCAATCCAGTATAGTGTACGGATCTTACGGTGAGACTCCGTATGGTATCAACGATCCGCTTAGGCGGGTCGTTTGTTTTATTGGCCAACAAGGAGCAAAATCCTGAGAAACCTACGCAATTTCCTCATTCCGGTAATTGCAATTCCAGTGGCAGCACTTGGATTTGCAGCAATAACACCATCGGGGGCAGTCGAAAAGAAGAGGGCTCCCATTGAAATCAAAACTCAAACAGGGAACCCGCAAGCAGGGGTCCCTGGTTCATCGCTAGAGGGTCTTGAGATCGTCTACGAGAACATCGTAAGATATGTAACTGCTGAGGCTGCACGAGCCCAAGCAGAGTATGAGGCAGAGCTTGCCCGACTCCAAGCGCAAGAAGTAGAGCTTCTTCGCCAAGGTCAGGTTCTCACTCAAGTTAGGTCAGCAGCAGAATGGGACGGTACAGGAACTCCTTGTGCTATCCCTCAGTACATCTGCGAGCGCGAATCAGGCGGTGACCCGACCGTCTACAACCATCAAGGTTCGGGAGCCAGCGGAAAATACCAGGCTATGCCTGGAACCTGGGGAGGCTACGGCGGGTACAACAACGCGGCCGATGCTCCCGAGGAAGTGCAAGATCAGTGGGCCACTGAACTCTGGAACAACGGAAACGGTTGTTCTCACTGGTCGGCCTGCTAGGCTGTTACGATTGGTGCAGCAAACTGCTACACCACAGGGAAAGCAACGTGAGGGGGTCAGGCTTCGGTCTGGCCCCTTCTTCATGTCTTAAATGATCCCGCCGAGGTCCTTGAATACCTTCACATTAAGGTTCTTGAAGTTTGGAAACGTCTCGCTACGACCGTCCCCAAAGGTAACTTCCCACTCAGCACTGTAGCTTCCCGAAGTGTCAGTATCCCCGGTAGCCCAAGAATATTTAACCTGACCATTGAGAGCATTAACAATAGTGGCTGCCGCATTCACTTTCACCGTCCCCGTACCTTTATCCACAAGGATAAACCTCACAGTTGCTCCAGTTAAAGGGACCTTGTTTCCGATTGCATCTTGCAGATTGCAGATTATTTCGGGAAGCCTATCCCCTTCTTTTATTGTAAAATCAGTAGCCATGACAATCCTATCTATTAAGAGACCTTACAATACAACGACATTAGACAAACTGGATTCAACTATAGCAAACGTTAGCCCGCTAGATTCAGCTATAGCAAACGTTAGCCCGCTATCGACCAGAATTGCTCTAGTCGGACCAAAGGTCTCTGGGGCAGGAAGAGCAGTAGATACTGTAACGGTAGGTATGCTCGCTACTGCCGCAACAGTGGATACGGCTACAGCCACACCTACTTGAATTTCAGGTGAGCCAACAGACGCTATAGCCGCTACAGTGGTTGGCGGCGCTATAACTGCTGTTAAAACAGTCGGAGCGTTAATTGCGGCGACCCCAGCGACTGTAGGTGGAGATACAGCAGCATCTCCTCCAGTTATAACAACCGAAGATCCAACAGTAGCTATTACTGCAACTATAGAAGGAGTAACAGTAGCGCTGGTAGTGATGATAGCGGCATCTACTGCCACTATCACAGTCACTCCAAACGGCGTTGTAGCCGCCGATGCAGTGACTGTTGGAGCATCGGCTGAGACGATTGCTTGAACAGTAGATGGAAGCGCCGTGGCGTTCCCGGCAGTCTGGACAGCAGGAGAATCCACTGTCGCTATAGCCACCACTGTCGATGGAGTTACGGTTGCGTTTGCTGTAATCGTTGGAGCATTAACAGTAGTTGTGGCAACCACAGCATCCGGTGGTGCATTAGCTGTAGCCGTAATCGTCGGGGCAGGAACCGCAGCGGTAGCTACCACCACGCTTAGAGCGATCGTTATGCCGGTCTGAATAGTCGGAGCAGGAATCGCTGATATAGCAACAACTGTCGTTGGTGTGACTGTGGCACTAGCTGTAATTACAGGGGCAGGAACCGCTGATATAGCGGTGACAGCGACAGGCGTGACCGTTGCGGTAGCCGTAATCGTAGGAGCATTAACCGCGACTACAGATACAACTGTCGTTGGTGTGACTGTGGCACTAGCTGTAATTACAGGGGCAGGAACCGCTGATATAGCGGTGACAGCGGCAGGTATAACGGTGGCGTCAAGAAGTAAAACCGGGACTATACCCGGCTGACCCGATCTGACCTGTGGCTGAACATTACCTTGAGGCGGTAACCTATAAACCCAGTTAAGCGCCATGACTCAACCCAGTTCTTGGAAAATAATCCCAGCGGTGTAGGTAGTTGAGCTACCAGGAGCAGTAGGAAACTTCAAGCCGAGGAATCCACCAGGTGGAATAGTGATTCGCTCCTCTGGGATTGGCACATATAGCCAACCATTCAGGATGTTAAAGACATCGTTGATCAGCACCGTTGAGTCGGTACCCTCAGCGGAAGCGTTCGTTCCTGTAGCTGACGTGCCACCAACAGCGTCAGCAGTGGTTCCACCAGTTAGAGCCGCTGGAGTAGCTGAGGTAACGGTAGCCGTACCAGACTTCCTGTTAATCTGAATTCTCTGCTGAGTAGATACCGTAGAAGAACCCTGCGAAACCCAAGCCTTGAGTACCTCTACAGTAGAAGCCGCTCCAGCCTTAACCTGGATAAGCGTGATCGCTCCAGTCACAGCAACGTTGTTCATAATTACCGAGAATGGTCCTGCTTTAGATGATGCCATCTGCCTACCTCGTGATTAGTGATCTTTTTGACTGATAATTGACTTCTTGGGCCGGTAAAAAGTTATCGACCCAGTTGTCCGCAATATCGATTGATGTGCCAGCGGTGGTCGAAGTCATGTTGGCCCCCACTGCCCACCGTCCACCACCAGTTATGGAAGAGTCAGTCACGGAACTAGTATTCGTTCCCCAGGCTGGTTCTGCACCATTCCATGATTTAGCTCTGATTGTAGAACCAATACACTGGACTTTGACATTAAACGGTAAAGTCATGCCGGACTGCAAGCCAGCAACAAGAACCGTATTGACTCCACCCACATATTTGGAGATGTTGATTTTACCTATGAAGACTGCGGGCCATACTTGGAACAGGTAACAGTTAGCTGAACCAAGAGCGTTCCCATCCCATCTAGCAGCAAACTCCAAGAGGGGAGCAGTCGTGCCAACAACGACTGAGTTGAAGACTGCAAATATTTCCCCATCTTGGATGTTGATATCAGCGTTAGCGTGAGCCCAAGAATTCGTCGCTGATGTGGTTGGCTGGCGCATTCTACCCGTTGAACCTGGAGCACTAAATGTGACTGCCACTCCACTGACAGTGGTCATTGTCCAGCCGGTATTCCAGCTAGGACTAGCACCAGTCCAGCTATCTCTTTGAATATACATTAAGGCTCTATTCCCAAGGCTGCTAGATCCAACACAGAGGGATCAAGCTTTTGAGATGCGATCTCACCAGCGTCGGGGAACCGAACCACCAAGCCACCCTTCGCTGTGCTCCCAGCCTCATAGAGTATCTCTGAGGCTGGATTCTCCGGCGCAGTGACCGCGCCTTCCTTGATGAACGACTCATCAGTGCTGTTCATTGGGGCAGCCACCACGGCCATGGGATCCAAGCGAAGGGAATCCAACACTGTTGCGGCCAGCCTGGCCCTGACGGAACCGTCAACCAACAAAACGCTTTCAGCAAGCTTGACCAGGAACACATCGAAAGTCTCAGCAGAAACGGACTCAGCTAACGTGTCTACGTAGCCGGTCTCCCACTCGTCGCTACCAGACACCCACACTACGAACGCAGCACCAGCGTCATGAATCACCTTCCACTGCGCGAACTCACCCGGCTTGCCGTACCCGAGCGTGCCGCCCTTCGGGTAGTTCGGGTCGTTGACTGGAGCGATAGGACCACGCATCTCGCCATGATTTGGCTGGATACCCTCGCGGGCCAGCATATAGCGAGCCATCAGATCAGGGCGTGAGATCTATCGTAAATATACCTAGCGCACTCCACTGAATGGTGAACGTACCCGCAGTGGTTGAAAAGTCAGCACCGAAGGTGATGGCAACAATCAGCGAGTTAGAGACCGTCGTGTCATAGACGATCGCTCCACGAGCAGCCGTGATTGTAGATGCCGCAAACGCAACATCGGCTGCATCAAACATGAGGGTACCGGTAGGTGATTCAGTGACCGTCTTCGAAGCGAGGGTAGCGCCACCAGCGGTATAACCGGCACCGGAGACCTCATTGGTGGCCGAGTAGATAGTGTTACTCGAAAAGTTGGGTGTGAGTGTATCAGTGTACATAGCGCACTTAACAGTGTCACCCACAAGATTAATTGCCAACTGTGTAGCATCGATAATATCGATCCAGTTAGCTACATATAGTCCAGAGGTACCAAATGCCATTAGTTATTCTCCTGGGTTCTGAACGGCCAACTTGACGTTGGCCGGATTAGCCTTGATATGAACATCTTTACGTCCGTCCCAGTGCTGAGTAGTCGTGTTCCCGTTGCGGTCCTTTTCGACTCGTTTATCACGACGAATAAGTCCACCATGCATCTTGGAACCCTTAGTTGCGGGTGGGCGTCCACCATCTTCACTCATTATTCTCCTAATTCGGCCTAGTATAAAAGGTATCGTCAGTAATCTCGAAGGATTCCAGTTTCTAGCCCACTCAAGCCTTAATTCGGGAGAAAATAGCTCCGACCTTCTGCCAGGTGTCGATCGTGATGTTCTGCATCGCCACACCAAAGGTATTATTAAAGATAGCGTCACGGATCTTGCGGGTCATGGCGAGAGTCTCGATGGAGTTCGTCTTCATCGCCACGCCGTAGACGTTATTGTGCATCGTGTTATCGATCTCGCGCACCTTGTTCCTGATCTCGTTCCACTCCTCTTGCGGTACTTGTGCCATATCTTCAACTCCTTGTTGAGGTGGAGGCGTTCCGCCACCACCGGGGATGCCGCCACCACCGGGCGGGGTGAACGACCAGCCGTAGGCCAGTCCGACGTGTACGTGATCAAAATGAAGATTCCGGGCCGCGCTCGTGTCGGTACGAATGCCTTGAGAACTTTTCCTTGATGTCCAGATCCGCCCGTACCACTGGATCTCCTGGAGCCCGAGGTGGTCTGCATTAGCGATGCACCAAGCGAAAATCTCGTCGCCTTTGTACTTCACCGAAGATGCAACGCTCACATCAATGGCGCGGCCTTCACGGTGCAGCGACCAGCCAGACCCGGCACGGCTGTTCGGGTTATAGCACCCAAACGAGCCGACACCATCGCCCCACCGATAAATGAGGTACCGGTGGAGTGCCGCAGCTCCAGCCCGACAGCCGCCCTGAGCGGTGTTGCCGACCTGAACCCACGCTCCTGTTGGCATCAGACTTCCCCATCAATGTTGCCCTTGTAGTGCTCGTTAGCCGAGTCTGTCGGAGGGGACATAGAAGCAGTCACTTGCTCACGCACAAACATAGCCGTTGCCAACCCAATAACAGCCACTACAACACCGACGAGCAAACTGTTCTGAGCGTCATTCAGGGACCACAATTGGAATCCAGTAAGAAGCCCCGTCGTTGACGCTGCCACTGCAATAAGACTGCTGCCAATAGCTACAGACTCTCGCTTAGTAGCCGGAAGGAAATGGTTGTATATAGCCAACATCAGAGCAGTGATAGTAGTAGCTTCCAACATGACAAGTCCGACTTGAGCATCGGACCAATCAATACTATCAAAGCTTGCAATAAATAACACAATAGCGTTGACTACAACAATTGCTGCTGCCGCCATACTTCTAGCTCTCGTCATTTTAAGCCCTTCTAACCGATATCGATGATTACTGGGGTATCCGGGAAAGCACTCCTGGCCCTCTTGACCGCATACCACCGGTAACGGAAACCTTGCTCAGACGCGCCGATGATCTTGTAGTTCTTCGACTTCGCCCTCCACCACCACTTGCCATTATTGCCTTTATAAACCCACACTTCTGATGCAGCAGCCATTAGACAGCCATCCCTTTCATATCGACTTGGGAACGATATTCTTTAGCATTATAGAGAGCCCAACCTTCCCAAATCGGGATGCTCTCAATAGCAAACCGGCCATCGCCTTCTTCATATCGCACCAAACTGACTGATTGTTGCCAGTTTTCAAACGATTTGACGGGATGCCCATGAGGATCGATACCAGATTTTGTTGAAGGTACTCCACCATCAATGCGAGCCAAACAGCCTGGAGTATGAGCCATCGAGAATTTCGGCTTCCCCCTAGAGTTCCTGGTCTTATATACTGTCTCGATCCTATGGACATGCCCAAAAATGGTAGAAACTCGTTCGTCGTCAATGACTTGAGCGGCAGTCGAACCCGCCGACTTGACCTTCAAACCGTGGACACAGGCGAGCTGATTATTCAGATAGGTGGCTCCGGCAGGATACCCTGAGACATACTGAATATTAAGAGCATCCAGATTTAAGAGGTTAGGGACGCTTAATACGGGCCACGAATCTGGCTTATTAGCAGCCTTAATACCGAAAGCTGCGGCAGCATTATTGATAATAGATGTCTGCAAACGAAGATCGTGGTTACCTTCAATGAACCGCATGTCAGCATCTGGAAGGGTAAACCGCATCTGTTCCAGCCAAGCACCCATATAATTAATCGCTGGTTGGATCGTCAAAGCAAACGATGGCTCCTGAACAAACCGCCCGAAAGGAGCAAAATCAAGGCAATCCCCCAACAGAATCACCGTGTCAGGAATGACATCCGCCAAGATCTGATTAGCGACATCAATCGCACGCAGATCATGGAACGGATCCAACTCGCCGGTCTGAATGTCACGACGATACCCAACCTGCGGATCCGGCAAGATCAACGCAGTCTTCCAGCCAACCGAAGGACGTTTCTTCGCCCTAGATTTCAAGGGCTTCACATTAAGAGGAGCAGACTGCACAACAGGCCACTTCGGCCCCTCCGCCCAAGAAGGCGAAAGAAGAATCGAAGCCGACTTCATCGGAACTTCCCGAGTAGCTTCCCGATGTCCCTTCCCGCTCTCATCGAAAACCATCTCACCCTTAGCGAGAGCAGTCCACTCATTAAGACGAATCGTTTTCACTTCACCGATAGCATCTCCAGGGATATCGTTATCTTCAAGAAGCTTCCGGATCCGCTCATAACCCTGAGAAGCCGTCACACCACCAGAACTCACGGCTGCACGAGTAGCCTTCTTATTATAAGCCTTTCGGCAACCTTCCTTACAGAAACGCTTACCAGGCTTCGATTCAAACCGATCACCACAACGCTCACACGCAGTGAAATAATTCACCTACTCAACCTTCTGTAGGAAGCGACGAAACGAATGACCCTGCCGCGCCGGAACAACAACGACATCCTCATCGTCCTCAAATGTTACCACAGCATCATAATCAACTAATACTGTGGATCCATCACGCCTCGGGCCACAAGTGTCAGGAAACACCTGAACAACCGTACCCTCAACACCATTCAATAAGTTACGAACACGCTCACCAATCCGGAACTGCACAGACCCTCCACAACAAGCGGGACTAATACGTTATCGACAAGATACACCAAACAACCAAGCGGAACAAGCACCCTTTTGCAGCCATCTTTTTAGGCCGAAGGCCGTTGTGACCCGCGCCGCAGGCGCAGGAAAGGTCAACCCCAGCGGCCTACGGCCGACGATCGCGAGCGATCGAGCAAAGACAACCCTTCGGGTGAAACCTACCTAGACGCAGGTGTCCCCCCTACCGGGAGCGTAACGGAGCTGCACAGTTTAAAGACTTACGCACGTTCTGGTCTCTTACAAGAGTTAATTCAGGCAGAACCAGCTAACACGTTTCCGTGCGCCTGCCCTCGCAGCGAGAGGTCCCCCGAAAGGGACATCATGACCAGGCTCTCTCCTGTCTACGGTGACAGGTGAGCCTGAGATCACTACAGCATCTGCTCAGCGCCGGGATCATACCTTCCCGGCAAGGTCAACCTGACTTACTTAATCTGACTTCTTAGATTCGACTTCCCAGTATGGGCGGAGAAACTGGACAACGCAAGGAACTACATACTTGCAACAAGGGCCAACGCATGAGAAACTCTTGGTAGTATGAACAAAAGTCTCCTCGAAAAGGAATTTCAATTCTACCCGCGCATCCCTTGTAGCGAGTGCTCGTTCAGTTGGCATCTCGCACCGAGCTGTTCTAAGTGTCACGGTACAGGTTCAGTTTCAGTAATCACGATTTGGCCTAATGAGCGCTACCTGTGAGCGGCGAGCAGCAGCAGGAAACTTTAGAACCACTACCACCCGGAACGATCCGCGGGCGATGCTGGTGTACATGGTGGGTGGCTCTGCCATCCCAGATCTACAACTACTTCTGTCCCGCTTGTGGAATTAATTTAAGACCAGCAGAGCAAGCAGACTTCGACGCCGTAGGAGTCATCTCCCCCATTCAGGAGAAGGATGAATCGCTCAGACCTTATCCAGGTAGCCGTAGACGCAACCGGAATAGCGAATCCGAAAGTGGAGGAGATCCTGGACACGATCCTGGCGACGATCCAACTGAGCCTGGCCTGTGGTGAATCGGTCACTATCCCCAACTTCGGAAGATTCGTACCTCGACAACGCCAAGAAGTAGTTCGGGTAAATCCTAAAACTCGTGAAGAAGTGAAAGTCCCTTCGAAAAAAGCCGTAGCCTTTCTCGCAGCCCCCGCTTTTAAGAACAGGATGAACCGTGCATAAACCTCGTCATTGGAACATCAGAGCCCTGCCACTACCTCATGCTAGTTTCACAATCTTTTCTGACGACGTTCGAAGAATGTGTTCGTGCAGCATCTGTCATCACCGAATCATAAAAGGTGAGCGTCGGATGGTTGTCATGTATGGAACAGGCAGAACTATAAAGCCTAAAAAAGGTGGGCAGATATTCACCATGCGCCAATACTTTCATATGGCTTGTTTCCACAACTACTTCGATGAGCCCAATCTTTGGGCCAAAAAACCTAAAATCATCTGTCTCGACTGCAAAGAAGAAGTACTCACACGTCTACATCCTGCTTACCCAAACCAACGTGGAATCTGGGCATACATTTGCGATCCATGCAGGAAAAGTCCTAGATGGCGGGAATGTAAGTTCTGTGATTATAGCGTTCCACGTTTTCAAGCAAGTCCCATTCTAGAAGAAGGGATTCCGGATGGGCACTTTGTTTGCGACAGGTGCGCTGACGAATGGGCAATTATGACGATCAAGAACCGCAAGAGGCTTCGTAATATGTCAGAACAAGAACGAGATGCCTGGACAAGAGACCACGATCAGTTCAGAGCAACAAGGCAACCGTTCTAATGCAGGGTCGCAAGCTAGATCGGGAGATCCTGCACGAGTACCTCTGGCGTAGGGCTAAAGACTCACATCAGCATTTAACTGAAGTTTACCAAACGGAAGTAGCCCATGAGTTCCGGGTTACGAATGCGACCATGAGCTTAGCGATGACCGATCTCTCCCAAGAGGGCCGTATCAAGAAGATCAAAGCGAAGAAGAACAACGTCGGGATCTACTGCATCAAGGATCCTAAAGAGTTTTCATGCTAGACGGATCTAGAGGCAAAGGGATGATGTCGAATCATCCTATCTTACATATGCTCGTAAAGAAGATGCAGCCCGCCTGGAACGGAGGAGCGGATAAAGTGGCACAACTAGATCAGATCATCCCACAAGAAGCTGTGCTGGCAATCCTGGGGGAGCCAGAGCTATCTGGAGCCCATGACCAGTCCGTAGTCCACGCCACTCTCAAACTGCTATCGCTGTGGATGGTTGAGAACGGCTACAGAATAGTACGGGGACCAAATGAGTAGCGATGTCCACACCTACGGCGAGCAAGCCAAACAGACTGAGTACGCATTCCAACGTCCTTGGCAGGCACGAGCAGTAAGAAAGCTGCTATTAGGTCCGCTGTGTGCAGTGACTGTGAAGCTCAGCCGAATGCAGAATCGCGTCTCACTCTGGTCGCAACGAAAATTCCCAGCCCAAAAATGAGACTGCTGGGCGGGGATCTGCCCGCCCAGCTTCTGTCTCTCCACCAAACCCAGAACTTGGGGGTGGAAGCTTGATGACCACTTTACCACACCAGTAATCGTCCTAAACATGCCAACACTGAAGTTTCTCAGTGACTTAAGTCTCACCGACAATCTGGACTAGGTACCATCCCTCACGGGTAGCCTCAATGGTTTCTGGATCGATCGAACCTTCCATCAGTTTAGCAATCAGAAATTCCAGTTTCGCTACCTTAAGCTCCAGGGATTTGATCTTGTCCTCAGCTACCGGCCAATTCCGTTCACTCGTTCGAGGAAAGTATTGGCCCCTTTGGGCTGCCATGAGCCCGGAGATTAATTGTTGAAGTTCTGGGTTCGTTGTGTCAGGCATCATCTGAAACCTCTCTTCAACTGTAAGTATGTACGAACGACTTCATCGGCTTTCTCGTCAGCACAGATGTTGCAGATCGGTCCCCAATTTTTATGACAATAAGGACAGATTAGAAAGGTCGCAACGAGCCGTAGAACTTCTTCCTTAATTTTGTCAGGTTGAGTCCTACTCCAGAGAATGGTGCTATACCGTTCAATGGCAATCTTATCCCCGTTCAGTACCGAGTAACACACAACGACCTTCTTGTCGCCTATGAACTCTAAGAGCATCTTATTTGTAGGCCGGTAAATAACCCTAGTATAGGATTTACGGTCCAATGCGAATGAATTATCACTCTTACGTATCTCGAAATCCTGAGGGTTTAGGGCAGAAGAAGATACAGGCGTTGGTTCCATGGAGCCCCCGCGAGGAGTCGAACCTCGGATTATTCTTTACGAAAGAATCGTGTTGCCATTAGCACTACGGAGGCATAATGAAGGCAGGAGGCCCCGCAGGTCAATGGCAATTACCAAGTCCGCTTCCTCCTGCCTTCAATGGCAACTCTATGTGATCAGTCGTTGACCGTCAACCGAATTTTGGCCAAGGCAGATCGGTCTCTTCTGTGATCTTCGAATCCTCATAGGGTCGATGAACCTGCTGCTGCCATTCAGACTCGGCATCCCGACAGGCTGCCATCGCATCCGAGGAAGTTTGATAGCGAAGACCCTCAGGATTGTCTCGAATGTATCTGATCATTAGCATATCTATCAGATACGTGAGTTCACCCTTGGACTCGACATATGGAAGGATAGCGAGCCACTGCTCAAACTTTTCCCTCTTCGGATAATTCTTAATATAAGGCATTTAACATTATAGCACTCAAGCGGTAGACACGGGGATCGAACCCGCAACGGTTTTCACCGCGCCTCATTTCCAATGAGGTTCCTAACCATTCGGATATCTACCCAAACGCTTTCACTACGCAGCGGCCAACCCATTCAGCCATTTGAGGAACTACGGCGTTTCCGAGGCTTTTAAGTCGGTCCACCCGCTTGGGAACCCCATGAGCCACTCGACCCACGTCGGGTTCAACGGCCCACCAACCATTATTATAAGAGGCTCGGATCCTTCTGAGTTCTTCGACCGCATAGCGCCCTTGAAAGACCGAGAATCCCGAGCTATCGGAGTCGGCCATAGACCCTTGCTGGCCATCGTATTCAGGCTCATACGTACCGGTCCTGTCCTCCCCATCGCTCCGCCCTGATTTGATCCGTAACTCGTTGCGCTGGGAGTAGGCAAGGAGGAAGATCCGGTAACGGAGGTGCGGGGCACCAAAGGCTGCCGCTGGAATAGTTTCCCATTCAGCATCGTACCCGACTTCGGCCAAGTCCCCGAGAACGGTATTGATTCCTCCCCCCATAAGGAGGCCCGGAACGTTTTCCACGAGGACGAACCTTGGTCGTAACTCGCAAATGGCATTATGAAATTCTGGCCAGAGCCACCGTTTATCGGCGGTTCCGAGTTTCTTCCCCGCGACGCTGAATGGCTGACAGGGGAATCCCCCGCAGATGACATCGACATTTTCTACTTCGCTCCAATCAATCTGTGTGATATCCCCATAATTGGTAACCTCAGGCCATTTCTTGGCTAAGACCTTGGAGCAGTAAGCATCAATCTCAGATTGCCATTTGACTTCCATACCGGCTCGCTCAAGCCCAAGATCAATACCACCGATGCCCGAGAACAGTGAACCGACAGTCAACGCCATTTATAAAGTTTATCATATCCTTGCATATTGCGTAATAAAGCAGAAGTCAGAAGCGGAAACTGGACGGATCGAACGCCTACGTTTTACCGTACCCCAGGGTTCAAACCTGGTTAGGGACCATTCCCTGGCAGCTTCCCGGATGGAAAATATACTTTCTCTAAAGGGGTTTCATGGTCATTATAACGACCATCGAGCGGTAGGGGAGGGAATCGAACCCCCAGACCTATTACGGTCCACAGTTTTCGAAACTGCTTGGCGCTCCAATGCCGGACCTACCTAGAATAACGGTTTTTTAGTTCAGCTCTAAACGCCCAGAAGTCCTGAATGTCCTTAACCTTATCTGCAACTTCGATTTCGTCAACACAGCTATCGCAGATCATGTAAGCAGCTTCGATCTCAACGTCAAGATTAAGTACGTCTACTTCCAAACTACAGCGACGACACTTGCCAAGTTCATAATATTCATACTCGTCAAAGCGAATGTATCTTCTCTCGCCGTGCTTATCTAGCATTACACTAGATTGACCAGGCCCCGCCTGGCACCCCAAGATTAACCAGTTCCTTTACGGTATTTTGAGCACGTTCTTTAGTGAGTTCTATTTCTTCCTGCGAGAGGGCAATCCATTCCAGGAAGTCCCCTTCGAGGATGTCACTATGATAGTGGGTTGCACACCACATGCAGACACACCAGTCGTAAGGTGTCGGATTGCCCGCACGTTGGATTCGTGAGTCAGGTCGCCTAACATAGAGGGAACCCGGTTCGACCTTACCCGTACAGAGTGGAGCCCTCGTATTAAGGGACTCCCTCGCATTAAGCTGGATGTCAGTACCCCAACAGTCCCGTTCGGTGTTGGATCTCATGACTTCCCATTTGTCTCGATTTGACGAGACTTTATAATATCCGTTTCTAGCCATGTGCCCCCGGTAGGAATCGAACCTACGACTTGAACGTTAGGACCGTTCCGCTCTGTCCACTGAGCTACGAAGGCAGGATTGTACCAGTTTCCCAATCATATCGGGCTTCCTTACCGTACTTCTTAATGAAACGCTCTTTGTGATTGGCGGGGGAGACAACGAATCGCTTCCATTCGCGACTCCAAACAGAGCGTTTCCAGTCATAACATTGTGTCTTAGCCCCGATTGACCAGTGCCACTTCTTTCCAAAGTATTTGAATCTCTGTGGGCAACCGTATGCACGCACATCCTCAGTCCATGGAGCATCCCACACCAGCCAACGGCCAGAGGGTGGACTGGTGACGTGGCCCCATACGCCTTCCTTGAAGCTGAACTTCCATTTGCTGTATTCCATTTTAGGAATCCGTGACGTGGATTAGCCGATCAGGTACTTCTTCGCCCACGAAGGCAGGACGCCATTCTGCGAATGAAGGATTAGCCCGAGGTTCGTCAATCTGCCAACGCCAGTCACCCCAAGGATTGCCGTTCTCATCGAGAGAACGGATGAACCAGCCAAACTGTTTCAGAGAATGATTCACCAGCGATCCTTCTTCTTCAGTTCTGCATCATTGGATACAGACTTCTGGTCGCGGTACAGCATCCAGATGTTGTGAGCTATGTTGACGATTGCTTCCTCAAAAGTCTTGCCACCCGTATCGACACGGTGTTCGTGGGAACTAATACCCTGAGGCAGGAACTCTCGTTCGTGCTCCTGAAGTTCTGAAGACTCCATGTAGGGACCCCATTCGATCCAAATGTTCGTTTCTGTGTTCGGCTTGTTGTCCTCGACGCGCTTCGTTTCCGAGTTAACCTTCATGATCATCAGGGAGTGGTTCTGCTCCCACCAGGATTCAATCCATTTTTTATTGAGAATCCGCTGGTTAGCGGGGTGCTCAGTACAGAATCTCCAAGCGCGGTAGAAATCCTTCGGGTCTTCTAGGTACTGCTTGAGAGCTTTCTTCCAGGTCCTTGCCCTTATGACGGAAAGGTCAGCATTCAACAATGCTTTCTGCTTCTCGCTCATGTGGAAGACGTTTCTTCCCTTCTTATCTTTCTTGAAATACTTCATAGTCCGGGTAGAGGGATTCGAACCCCCGACTTCTGCGTCCCAAACGCAGCGCTCTGGACCAAACTGAGCTACACCCGGTAGATTATTTTTTCATTTGACGTAAAGGGCGTTGCGTGCGCCCCTTCTTGTCGCCATCCATCTCTACGGCAGCTACGGGGTCTAGACCCATGTCACGACGACCAGCATTACAGCAAGCCGTCATGAAAGCAAGACGAAGACGCTTGTAGTCCTTGTCGTCAGGGTTATAACCCTCATACCTGCTTGCTGTCGGAAATTTCATCCAATTCCTCAATCAATTCCTCAAAGAGTTTCCCGGTAACAATCTGGTTCAGCTCACCAAAGAGTTGGTCCAATCTATCCGCAGCCTCATCATCCTCAACGTAGAAAGCGTTATCTCCGAGAGCATTCACAAGTAGCTGACCCAACCTGAATTGAGGATAGGCATGCCATGTTTTCCTAAGTTTAGAGATTACCACCTCGATGCGCTGTGGATCACGACTCCACTCGTTGCCAGTTGCAAGATTACGACCTGGACGCCACTTTGAACGGTCTGTCATTTTTCCTCCTACGACATAGTAACAGGGGAGGCATGCTCTGGTACTCAAATGGCTAAGGTAGCGAATCCTAGCTGCATGCCCAGTTGCATGCCTCCCCAAAGTACCCACAGAGGGATTTGAACCCCCGACACACGGCTTCGTAGGCCGTTGCTCTAGTCCGGACTGAGCTATGTGGGCAAGAATTCAATCATTGTCATCGAAAGAAATCGTACCTTTACGACGCCATCCCTGAATTTGCTTCGAAGGATCAGTGAGGAAAGTGTCCTTAAAATTGGGCATTAATCACCCTCGATGAAGATGCACTCGCCGGGACACTCCTCGGCGGCTTCGATGGTAGCTTCAAGAAGTTCATCGGGAACGCGAGCCAGTCCGCGACCCATCTTGAAATGAGGAGTTCCATCTTCATCATATTCTAGCGTGGTCTCAAAGTATGCGCCATCTTCACGCACATAAGCCAAGCCATCATCATTCATGAAGAACACGGCAGGAGCTATCTCAACACATAGTCCATCGCCAGTGCATAGTAATTGATCAATCCATACCTTCATGAGTAGACGGAGGGGGATTCGAACCCCCACGACCTTTCGGTCACTAGCCCCTCAAGCTAGCGCGGCTGCCAATTACGCCATCCGTCCTAGGCCGGGCTTTCGCCCAGCGATGGAGATTAAGCTACAGGTGCGGGCGCAGCGTCATTACCCTGTGCTGCAATCACTATAACGACATCGGTTGACCAATATTTCATGTTCTAAAAAAGGAAACGAAACCCTAGCGATTTGCCTAAACATGGATCGTTCAAGGGTCTTCAGGTCAATGCCTCATCAGCGCGAGGCGAAGCGTCCACACCAATTGAGGCGGGCTATTCCCAGTTAGGCTGGGCGAGCGCATGCTCCTAGTGGCTCAGTCTTGCTAACTGAGTCCTATTGGTTTGATGTTGCTTCTGCCCTAAGTCGCATCACCGGCAAAAGGGAGAGGCTAGCAAAGAGCTTACTCATATTGTTTGGAGTGGGACCGGAGGGAATCGAACCCCCGACGCACTGGGCTTCAACCAGACGCTCTACCAACTGAGCTACAGCCCCGTAAGAAATGGGGACGGGAGGAACGATATTTGCGGCCGTCGTTCCCTGATCCCGTCCCCCTTTAAGGAGCGCCAGCCCGCCCGCGTCCCGCAAAAGCTAGCTGTCGCATCCAAATGGTGGCGCAGTCGAGAATTGCACTCGAAACTCCTGGGCATGAACCAGGCGTGATACTATTTCACTACCGCGCAACGATATGTCAAACTAGACTAATACTTAATATCGGTGTAGTCAAGTCTTTTATTAGTAGCCCTGGAGGGAGTCGAACCCTCATCCCCGATAGGGAGCGGTATTTGAAGCCGCCGCGTATGCCATTCCGCCACAGAGCCGTGGAACGGGAGACGGGGATCGAACCCGCAACACCGAGATTGGAAATCTCGTGCTCTACCAAATTGAGCTACTCCCGCAAAGCGTATTTCTTTTCCAAACGATATTGAGCCGCCCCTGGGACTCGAACCCAGCACATCCACTTTACAAGAGTGGTGCTCTACCAGATGAGCTAGAACGGCGTGTTCCTCCCAGGGAAAGCGAGAGCTTCACTCTGTCGGTCCATGACCGAGTACGGGTGAAGCAGGTCGTCCTGCCTGTCACTTGACTGGTGCTGTCGGACAACTGGAGATCTATTACGCAGGGTATTCCAGTCTAAGTAATCGGGTTACGATCTCGTCACACCTTGTGTGCTAGATAGACCTTTGTACGCTGCAACTCCAAATGGGTTATGCAATATGGGAGGAAGCGAGCCGCAGATGGGATTCAAACCCACGACTTCCTCGTTGGCAACGAGGTGCTCTAATCACTGAGCTACTGCGGCGTGTGCTGGATAACAGACAAGGGTCGTGCGTGCGGATCCAGCATCCGCTAGTACGGCAGGGTGGGATCGAACCACCGAATCTCGACTATATAAGAGTCGCGCCTTAACCACTTGGCTACTGCCGCATAGTAGGGGTACCGGGACTCGAACCCGGATGGCCTTAGGCCAGAGGGGCTTAAACCCTCCGCGTCTGCCGATTCCGCCATACCCCCAGAAGTAAGCGCCGTTTTTCCTCTTAAACTACTTCACCTAGCTGACGATGCCCGCCGCTGTGTAACTGACTCACTTTGGGCGACCCGGAAGATGAGGGTGGATTCGAACCACCATTAGCGCTACGTGCGTTCGGGGAGAGTCGAACTCCCACGTCCTTGAAGACACTAGGGCCTAAACCTAGCGCGTCTGCCATTCCGCCACGAACGCGTGGAGCCATCGACAGGAGTCGAACCTGTATCGCACCCGTACCAAGGGCGAGTTCTACCATTGAAACTACGACGGCGTTACAGTATTGGTAATTGGTGGAGGATAACCCCCAGACATCGAAAGGATCTTTGACGACTGAGGCCGTTTACTGTCAACTTACGGTATATTCCACTCTTATCACATGACAGTTGGACCAATCACCGAGTACCCCTACGAGGAATCGAACCTCGATCGGCCGCTTAGAAGGCGGCGGCTCTGTCCGTTGAGCTATAGAGGCAAACCATTTAGCTGCATATACGTTTCCAGTAGTGCGTTACGTGCAGCCTCGATCTCTTCATCGGTTGGCAAAGGACCGAGCATCCTTGCGATCTTCGACATTACTTGAACAGCTTCTGCCCAATCCTTTGCTATCAATTCATCGGTCTGCCACTCGTCCTTGAGGAACCGGGAGAAGGCATCGAAAGTAAAATGATCCAACAGAGCCAGTTCTCCAACCGAAGAGAAGTCCTCGAAAGGAGAAGGACAAGAACAACCAGAATCATGAGCCCAATATAGATTGCCGTCAAGGTGCTGCCATACGCAAATCAGATTGAACGAGTAAGACATATTGCTCTCACTCAATTCCTTAACTAGCTGTAGACCAAAGTCTTCTGGGCTGTAATACAGGTTGGACATTATCCTCCTTCCTAAAACAGATTAATGCTTGAACCCTTCAGTTTCGATCGGCCGGGAATTGAACCCGATCTACCGCCATTCAAGGGCGGTCGTGCGGCCACTACACCACCGACTCTATCAGGAATCGCCCAATAGATAAAACTGCTTACCACTTGGTACAGAACGTTTTCAGCGTTCCCTTGGTTTTGCATTAATCACACAAGACAAGCCAATGCCGAACACTTTGTTCTAGCAAGCCTCATGTAATGGCGACCCTAGCGGGATTTGAACCCGCGATTTCCTCCGTGACAAGGAGACGGGGACGGCCAGACTCCCCTATAGGGCCAAGGTAAGAGCAGGGATACCACCCAATTTGCAGAGCGACTAGCACTATCACGTCCCTCGCTACTGATCCAATTCAGTCAAGACGCAACCTCAGACTACTCTAGGAAACGCGTGTTAGTTCCATTCCACTTCGCCTTTAGTTTACAAACACCCTGCTTCACAGTCAGGGTCTACTCTTACGCGGAAGATAGAGGATTCGAACCTCTGAGCCCTTTCGGACCATGGGTTAGCAACCCACTGCAATTGACCGCTCTGCCAATCTTCCTTGTTGTCAATCAAGATGCTTAGCCGTCACAATGATACGTAGAACGTGTCTGTGACAACGGTGGGAGAAGAGGGAGTCGAACCCCCAATGAGTTTCCTCGTCTGGGTTACAACCAGGTGCAATACCATTATGCGATTCTCCCTAGATGCCAGTACTCTCCTGGCTGTTGTTCAGTCGTGCGCGGACTTTGGGTGGCTGTCCTTGCCGCCGCTCTTCAAGAAGGCGCGACGCTCTGCAATCACGTCGCGACCCGATTCGTCCCTGGGTCCGGCCTTGCCGGCGAACTTCGCGCGACTCTCCTGTACCTCTGGAAGCGCACGGACCCGTTCAGCCGCGGCTCGCGCCGAACGAGTCTCGTGGAACATCGAGACGGCGGTGCGGACACCGGCGGTAGCGGCCGACTTGGCATCAGTGATCACTCGCTTCGTGCGCGAGTGCGATCCCCGGCCACTCATCTCGCTCGCCGCCACTGCCTGCCTCCTCGCGGATCCGTGGCGCTCACTCTGCGCGCGCAACAGAGGAACGACGATACGCGAACTACATCCGTGTGAACAGGGGAATCTTGATTGACGGGGTTCACGTTGTCGAGCATCTCGCGCTCTCCGTGGTTCCAATCTCATACGCGGTGGCGCTCAGTGAGCTTCTCAGAACGTTCCCTCGGTGGATCTGCCCGGAATCGAACCGGGGTCTTGTGCTTCGTAAATAGTCCGTCTACTGGTATAGCCATTTAGGGATGGCTCCCATATTTTCAGTCTTTCCTGAAAGTCAGCCCCTTCGGGGGTGCCACCCTAGCTCTAGGGAACGGGCCACGGTTAACCGACCGGGCACGGGGTCACTTTGGATAATAAGGCGAGGTGACCTACCCCAGACGACCCTCGTTAGACGAGGGCACCCTCGTAAGAAGCCACAAGGGCTTCGTACTCAGCGTCGATGTTGTCCATTGCGTTGCCAGTTAAGGCTTGTGAGTTCTTTAACGTCCCTACTCTGGACGACCAGCGAAACATACCTCGGATAACACAATCGAAGCCTGTCAGACCCAAGGGGTGCAGAACTTCCGTCTGCTTATCAATCGGGGACCCTAGCTCCCGTCTTGGATACTTCCCGAACAGTGTCCTAGGACTGATCCGGGGTTCTCCTCGAAATTGTCAAACTTCCCCACCAGTGTAAGGGGCACCAGGAACTTCAATTGCTCCCTGGTTGAGTTGCTCAGTACGCTGCTTCCGCATTGCTTCGACAGCCTGAGCTACCAGTCTATCCACATCCTCCTGCTTTACAAGAGGAGGGTTTGCTATGACCATCGTAAACGAAAGTAGCTGATTGATCAAGGCTGCTTTCATCCAGAAGAAGATAAATGCTGTTGGTTGGCCACCTTCACCTGGACCGATTGTAACGTCCCAGAGGATCTCATCGGGAGTTACGTCCTTTTGGACTGCACTCTCGAAATATTCCTTTAGTGTATCTGATAGTGCTGGCATACTTCTCCTTGAGCTTCAACTGAGTATCGGTAGCAGGAGTTGAACCTGCACAAAGAGCTTATGAAACTCCTACCCTACCATTAGGTTATACCGACTTGGGGTGGCTAACCAGATTCGAACTGGCACACACTTGGATCACAACCAAGGACTCTACCGTTAAGCTATAGCCACCATGGAGTTGCACATCACAAAAATTGTGGTGTTTGCAGCATCGGTCATAGTAAAGAAACCGTGAACTACCCAACCTTCTTGAATCAAAGAGTCTACGTTCTCGTAACCGTATCTGTCGTCAATACAAATGTAAACGTATAAGGATCTCATGGGCAGGTTACTAACCGCTTCCACCCTGTAAGGATGGTGGCGCGGGGTTCTCCGCTCTTAGCCAACTTGTCCCAATAATATTGCGTCCAACATTACTGTCTGGCACCCAAGCTCCCAGGGAGGGATTCGAACCCCCGACATATCCGTTAACAGCGGATCGTTCTGCCACTGAACTACCCAGGAAAGTTATCAAGATCTCGGATAGTCCTTGAACTTAATGGTATCAAAGAACCCGTCGATCTCGTCTTTCTTCCATCCTTGCTCCAACATTAAGTATTCCTCCGTGACATCCCTGCCTTCCATCGACCACCAGATAGCACAATCTTCCTGGCCGTCGCAGTCTGGATCGAGGATCCCCCAGGCTTCATCAACTATCTGATCAGCCTGCACAAGAAGAGTCTGATCTTCTTCGTATTCCCAGTCGATCACTAGCCGGTAAACCTTCTTCATAGTTATCCCCAGGTACGGTTAATGTGATGAGGCGAATATACCGCCCCGTCAAGCATCCTTTGGGCAACTATGAAGTATCAACTGGTATTATCAGGGAATAATTCACCTCCCTACTCCTAATACATAGGCGAGCGCGTGCTCCTGTGCTCTCCATGATTTCTGGAGTAGCCACCGCCACCAGAGGCTCCACCTAATAGAAAGGCGAGGGTAATGACGACAGGAGGCGAACAAAGTGGAGCCTCGGGGAATCGAACCCCGACTCCCTGCGTGCAAAGCAGGAGTGCTTGCCGTTATCACTAAGGCCCCAAAGAGCGCAGTAACATACCTACGCTCGTCGCTTCCATATTCAGTTATCAACATACAAGTGTCAGGACGAACATCATGTTGCATCCTGGCGGTACACCCGGTCGGGTTCGAACCGACGACAATCTGCTTAAGAGGCAGCTACTCTACCCACTGAGTTACGGGTGCTCGGTTTTCAAATGTAGTACGCCCCCAGGGATTCGAACCCTGAACCTTGTGATTAAAAGTCACTTGCTCTACCGTTAAGCTAGAGGCGCTCATTGTCAATCTATTTCGTGACCCCGGCAGGATTTGAACCTGCGACACATGGCTTCGGAAGCCATTGCTCTGTCCTCTGAGCTACGGAGCCAAATTTGTATTGCGCTCGGGAGGAAGGAATCGAACCCTCATAGTGAGTGCCAAAAACTCACGTCCTGCCTTTAGACGACTCCCGAATATGCATTGCGCTCCGGGGGAAGGGTTCGAACCTTCAGCCTTCGGCGTCAGAAGCCGCTGCGCTGCCAGTTGCGCCACCCCGGAAAGGTCACAGGGCGGGTATATGGCCCTGCGTCTTACAGTCGGTCCCCATGCGCGACCGACAAGCCCGTTTTACCGGGCTTCTGATTCGATGTCGGTTGCATATAGGTTGCGAACATGGCACGGGTGGAAGGATTCGAACCCTCAGCGCGCTGGTTTGGAAGCAGCCGTTCTGCCAATTGGAACTACACCCGTATGTACTTGCGTACCCTCGACGGGACTCGAACCCGCAGTATCTGCCGTGAGAGGGCAGTGAGTCTAGCCATTCCTCCACGAGGGCGTATCCAAATAACTATCTCAGGTATCGACATCCATGTCAAGGTATTTAACGTCCGGGCTCGTTGTAATCACATTATCGAGTGGGGAAGGAGCCAGGGGGAGCACTGAAGCCACATCTGGCACTGACCCCGCAGGCACACTGCGAGGTTGAGCTCACCCCCGGCCCCCTGCGCTTCACCCCGCCAGGGGGGGCTGGGCGAGGTGAAGCGCACGGGACCGGGAAGTTGTTACGACGTGCGGTTCTGACTCACCGAGCCGCGGGCAAGAGCCCGGACGGGACTCTTTACATCGGGTTGTTCACCATCCCCCAATCGGGCACACTGGATTCGGGTCCGACGGCCTGTCTGCGGGCCAACAGGCAGGTGCTCCGGTCCAGAAGTCGTGGTGCGTCACGCCGTTGGCTTGGAGCACAATCGAGTATGTGAAGATCCTCGGCGTTCCGTTGGCCCTGTACCCGAGTGACACCACCGACAGCCCGTAAGGGTTGTAGCTGCACGACCGCATCACGTCAGCGGCGTAAAGCACGTAGTTGCCACCGATGTTCGGGAGCGTGAAACTGTCGAGGCATGACTGCCCGAAGATCCACCGGGCACGAGCAACGAGCGCAGTCCCTGTCGCAGACCCGACGCTTCCCGGCGTTGCGACGATCGCAGTACCCGCCGCCGTTCCGGCCCGGTCACCCCAACGGAGACCCGCTACCGGCCAGGCGTCGGCCCGTGTGGCTACGGCGGTCACGCCGAGCACGACGACGACCGCCGCAGCGATGAGCCGCCACCGGCCCTTCGGCTTCGGGCGGACGGTGGTGGCCCGCTGCATCCGTTCGGCCTGAGCGTGTTCGTGTGCTGCCTGCCGTTCAGCGTTCAGCTTGTCGAGTTCGTTCATCTGTGCTCCGTTTCTTCTGCATAATCGTTCCTTCTGTTTTCTCGGGGACCGCGACCGAAGCCGCGGTCCCCGCACTGTTACCTACGCCTGACAGCAGGGGCAATAACAGCAACTGTTGCTGCCTTCACTGCATCAGACTTCTTGGGCTTGGTCACCCTGAGCTTGAGTAGTTCCTTCATTGGCACCTCCCTTCGAAGGTTCGCGCAGAAAAATCCAAACAAAAAGCCCAAAGATTATGAGGACATCAGCAATGTTAAATACGATGTTCGTGCCAGGTAGCGGAATCCAGTCCCACACTGCACGGTGAACGGCAAAATCGATCAAATTTCCTGCCACGCCAGCAGCTACAAGAGTTAGACCAGTCATTTCGCCCAAGTCTGAGCCCATGACGTGGTATGACCAGATCACGACTGCAACAGCCAAGGCAATCAATCCCACATAGAAAAGATCTGCGTCTTCGAAAATGCCTAGCGGGCCGGACGCGTTAGAGTACGTCCAACCCAGGCCGTAAGCGGCATACTTAGTGATCTGGTCCAGAAAAAACGCTGAGAATCCTAAGATCATCAGCGTTCGAAGCTGACTCATGGTACCCCCAGTCTACAGAATCTTTCGGCTCACGCAAGAGCTTATGTTACGTTGGTCACGTTTTCGTTTGTCCGTTATGGGCCATTAAAGCCGGTAAGATACAGGTTGTCGAGCAGGCAAAAACCTCCTGCCACTTAAGATCTTTCCAAATCGGCCTCCCCGTAATCTTAAACCAATCCATGCCTTCATTGTCAGACATAGATGAACAGGCCGGATTGTCGCACTCAACGAAAGTTACCTTAGCCAAAGCATGGTCCTTCGTGGAGACATTTCGCCCGCCCGTCTTCTGGCATTTCACAACTAGCCGGTTCTATTCGACAACGCCTACAGTAAGATGTTCGATAGTATCGAACTATGGGCCATATGTGACAGTTACATCTACCCCACCAGATCAACGGGTCTTCAGGTAGCGGACTATCTTCCAGTTCCCTGCCTTGGCGATCTTGTTCGCCTGCCACCATTTACCAAATCCTCTGACGTTTCCGTTACGGTCTCTTACGGTGTAGAGATCCCACTGTGATCTGAGCATGCGCTAAGCCTAGACCCACTGTCAAGAGTCTCGGACGAGCCTATCAATGCATTCCTTCAGGGTTATAGCCGGAGTCCAACCCAACTCGATCAGCTCTTTGCCTTCGATCTTCGGGTAACGCTGATCATATCCAGGTCGTAGATCTCCTACCTCCATAACCTCGTAGTCTAAGGTCATACTGAGAGCGGCAGCCACCATGCGAGCTACATCAAGATTAGAGTGTTCCTCGCCACCCGGCAAGTGATAACGATTTGGACCGTGAGACTTAAAAGTTGGTCCTGCTTCTAAAGCCACATCAAGAGCAGTAACCACATTCTGAACTGGATTCCAATAACGCATCCCGACTACACCATTGGCTGCATGAACCTTAATTGTCTCCCCTGCCTTGATGGCACGAATGATCTTCGGAATGAACTTCTCTGGGTCCTGACCGGATCCGACAACGTTCGAAGAGTTCGTGATGATCACTGGCACTCTGTAGGTGCGCCAGTAAGCAATTGAGATCATCTCCTGAGCGGCCTTAGAAGCCGCATAGGGGTTAGATGGACGCAATGCCTGTGTCTCGTCCACTAGGGGGCTGGAATCGCCGTAGACCTCATCTGTGGAGAACAGGAGGAAGGTCTCGGGTGGGTGTGCTCTGGCATATTCGAGCATGGTGAGCATAATCCGAACATTATTCTCGATCGTGGAGACCGGATTTTGGATCGAACGATCCACATGACTATCGGATGCTAAATGCAGGATCGTGTCAAAGGTTCCAAGATCTGGTAGGTCTCCGGCTAGGTCGCAGGTCAGTATCTCGACCCTAGAATTAAGGCTTTTACTAAGTCGCCTTGGATCTCCACGATGCCGGAAGGAGGCTAAAACAGTCACTTCGGCATCGGTGGTATTAAGGAGATGGTCTAGGACATGAGCCCCGACAAAGCCAGAACCACCAGTTAACAAAACACGTTTTCTCGTAACTTTGGCTTCGGGTACACCTAGCCGGTCATATTCCATTCACATCTCCTTGTTTCGTGTTCACGATATGCCGGGCCTTCTCCTCCTCAGCCAGGGCTCGGAGGGCTTCTCGAAGCCAGTCACGGTCGGCTTCCGCTGCGAGGGCTCTCTTGCGCCATTGGGCGTAGGTGGTGGCAGGGGTGCTCATGGGTTCGGAGACTCGGTGCTCTCAGCGCCCTGCACCCGGAGCGGACACGCAAGATTGTGTTCGTCCCACTCAATCAGACCGCAAGTGCAGTTCACCATCGGATAAAGAATGTGTGGCCCGCCGAAGAACGGGATATGCGCGCGCAACCGTTGAACCTCAGCTCGAAAACGGACGACTTCGGCTTCCGCCGCGTCAGCGCGGGCCTTTTCTTCCTTGGCGTCTACCCAGTCGTCACTCATGGCTTCGGCTCCTCTACGGTGAAATGCCGAGAGCGGACGCCCTTCTCAGCGAGACGCAGAGCACTCTCGGCACCTAGACGCATACTTGGAGTGCTTCCCGACATAAGTGCATCGCGAGCCATCTCGGATGCATCCACAAACTGCCGGACGCGCTCTCGCGCTTCGTCTCGTTCTTGGATGAGTGCTTCGAGGTTGGGGAGCGTGTCGCCCCAGACTTCGGTCGCCCCTTCGGGGACGTTGCCCAGAGCTTCGGATATGCGCCATGACACGGTGTTGAGGGTCACTGAGTGCTCACGAAACCGGTCTCTCTCACTGAGGGCCGCTACAAGAGCAGCAGCGAGAGCAGGAACGTCCTCCCGAGCGTGCGCGATGAACTCGGCGTCGAGCGCGGCTTGGGGATGCACTGAGAAGGAACCCAAGCCGATCAACTCGTCCCGGTATCTGTCCATCACGTAGTCGCCCTCGATGAACCACGGTCCTGGTGTCGCCGCGTCGCACCGTTCACGGATCGCGTCGAGGTCGGGGGGCTCTACATGGTCAGTCATGGCTTCTCCAGTTCTCGTCTCGTAGCGAATCGTTGTTCGTCTAGTTCAAGCGTGCGCCGCCATCTCTCGGCCTTCTTGATCGCACGCTTCTCACCGAAAGCGAACTTGCCACCCACGATGTGGCTCCATCCGACACCGGCGTCGATGTACCAGAACCATCGGCTCGTCTGCCGAATGCTCACGGTCACGTCCCGATCAACTTCAAACGTCGCGGGTACAGGGTCACTCATGGTCACGCTCCCATCGGACTGAACCGTCCGCCATCAAAATGAGAATGAGATAGTCGAACTGAGCAATCGGGTCACCGTGAGCGCCGAGATACCACTGTGCTGGCACTGAGATTCGACGCACGACTACGGGGTCGGTCACGGCTTCCCCCAGATGGTCAGCGCTGACGTAATGCCCTTCGTCCCAGCATTGAACGCAGCACGCACACCCGCGACGGGCTCGTCGTCTTCGTAGAACCCCTCGGTGTCAGTGCTGGTAGCAGCCAGGGCATCGCGAGCCGACGTGATTGCGTCCGTCCGCTCAATGCCACCGCGGTCGAGCACCACCGAGTCGAAGATGGCTCGGAGTGCTTCTCGGAGACGGTCTCGTTCGGCTTCTGCGGTCTCGGCGCGTTCGCTCAATGCAAGTGTGTGCTCCCGAGAGTCAACCGTGCCATCACGCAGAGCCCCCAGAATGACTTCCTGGGCGGTCGGGTGATGCCCACCCACGCCAGGCTGGTTGGGGTCGGGAATCATGGCTCGGAGACGGTCGCGTTCGACGGTCAACTCTCGGGCTTCGAGGTCGTAGTCCTGACGGAGCGACTCGCTCGTTTCGAGCATCCGTTCCGCGGTCTCGGCGCGCTCACTGGCTGCTACAAGAGCAGTAGCGAGAGCATCGCCCGCTTGCTTGACTGTGGGCGTCTGGATTAGGTCACCGAAGCGTCTAGCCTGCGCCTTGTTCCACGCGGCTACCTCGGGGGGCTCTACAGGGTCGGTCATGGCTGGTACTCCTCGGCAGAGTTGAACTCTCCGTCAGGTGGTGAGACGTAGAGCTTCATCGGCCCCTTGGTGGCGACGTACATCGGTTCACCGTTGAACAACGGCTCGCCGTCTGCATCCCAAGTGACCGTGTGGGTAGCGACAAGCGTGTCGGCCATCTTGAACCCGACGTGCGAAGCAATCAGTTCCAGAGCAGCCCGCATCGCCTCACGCACGTCGGGTCGCTTCGTCGCTGCGTCCCACGCGTCGTCGTACCCCTCGCCCCCGGCGTCTTCGCAGGCCATTTCTGCCACCCAATCCAATACCGTGTCCAGGTGCGGCAGGTCCGCCGATGGCGGCCGCACAGTCCACTCCTCGATGACCATCGGTACGCCGAAGCCATCTTCGATGGCGTTCTCGTAGGTCTCAGCCGGGTCATCCTGCATCCACTCAGCGTGGGGAACTCCGTACAACCGTTCGTCACTCATGGGTTCTCGGTCGAACATCGCCTCAGGGATGCCGGGGTTGCAGTCATAAGGCACGGTCTCTGCTTCCGGTACAGGGAACACGCTCGGTTCGCGGGTCACGGGCTCACTCATGGTCGCCCAATCCAGCCGCCGAATATCGCACCAGCCAACCCCGCTGTGAGCAGCAACGTGATTCCGACGAAGATTTGGTCCAGTTCACTCATGGTCGGCTAGCAGTGCCTCAGCGACGATACGAGCAACCCGATGATCGACATGCCCCCACGACTGCCCCGACCCTGGTATGTACAAGTCCGGGCGGACATCCCGTTCTGCCCGCAGCACTGACTGGATACGTTCCGTCAGAGCACTCGCGTCCCCTCGATCCTTTATGAGTGGGGTTCGCCGCCTCGCCGGTGTTCCGAGAAGCACTCCAACGGCAGTGCGGACACCCTCGAACACCCACGATGCTTTGACGTACTCATCGTTCCACCCCGGATGGGTCTCCGGCTGTATCTCCGCTAGCCGTTCCAGTGCTTCTCTGAGATGGTCGCGTTCGGCGCGGTAGCGATCACATTTTAGCGACCACAGTCGAGCTTCTTCGACCAGATACTCCTGGAGCGATGCCGCTTCGGCTTCCGCGACTTCGGCGCGTTCCTCGGCATCCGATAGAAGGTCCGAACATTTGGCGTATCGTTCCTGCCACGTCGTGAGGCTGTCGAACTGGCGACTCTCGTGCTCATGCACTGCTGATCTCCTTCGTCTCTATCACTTGCCAGGAATTCTGACTCCACTCACCATCATGAGCATAACCCTCAACTCGAACAGATCTCCACAATAGTTTACCATGTTGCTCGAAAGCCGCATTCAATTGTCCGGAATTCCGCATATGGTAATGACCATGGAACACAACCTGTGGCTGTACGTGATCGATAATATGTCTCAAGTAAGCACGGTTGGCATTTGAAACTGGATATTCCCCGCCAATACCAGGAAGTTCTATCCCAGTCGGACAGTCATGAGAGAAGACAACGTCCACCTTCCCAACCTCAAGACACTTCTGAACGTCCACGTCTCGGATTAGTTCGGTTGGCCACCATAGAGTCCGTGGCTCACGATACGTCTCTTCTTCCTGGACACGCCAAGGCTTATCAACCGAATAAGCCCCGCCAATACCAAGGAATTTTACGCCATCCCAGGTCCAGGAGTTACCACGGGGGATGTAATAGAGATTCTCTCGGAGCTTGCAGAACCCATCCTCGCCAGGAGGGTAACGCTCCCATAAGAGGGGATGGTTCTCGTGGTTCCCGTCAATGAAGTAAATCGGAATGCCAGCCATCGTCGCTTTTTTACTGGTCTTATCAAGGTATTCTACGCCTTCACGTCGATGCTCCCAGTATCCGAAATCTCCGAGCTGAACGATTTTCTCGCAGGCATGCTTTTGAGCGTACTCAACTAGTCGAGCCCACCAAGCATTATTGCCATGAGTGTCTCCACAAATAAGGATTTTCACTGATATCGCCTATAATTCTGCGCCCTAAGGGGGCGCTTAAAATATTTTATGGAATGGGCTGATCCCCTCCAAAGAGGGAATGAGGTGCTGTTTCCTGGGATCGGTCATGATTCTTGGTCGATTAGCTCCCATCGCCCGCACCAATCGGTGGGTTGGACTAGGGGCCATTGGTAGTTGGTGGTTTGTCTATTCCTTGTTGGAGGATATATTCTGCATTCTCCGGTGGACCATCCGTCTTTTATTGGTGGTTGGTAGTATTTGCAGGTTTGACATTCGAGGTGTTTCATCTTCTTCCGTCTTTCCCATTCTGCTTGCATACCTTCAACCAAGATATGGCTGCGGGAATAAACCATAGGATCTTGTAGAGCGTGTTTTTCATCTTCGTTTTGCCCAAATAGGATTCTGGGCATCTACGAAATCACATGCGTCGAGAATGGTTTGAGCTAGTTCCCGCATCGTGTTGACATTTCGCTGTGTTGTAGTCCAGTTGTACTTGTCTAGGAACTTTCCATTTGGATCACGTAGCATGCCAATGGACAGTTCGACTTTACGCTCATGGGCGCGGGCTACCACTCGAAGATCGGGTCGTGGCTCTTGTTCCAACGTGTATTTGTCAATCAGATCATAATACTGTTTCCATGCGTCTTTCATACTATCGTTCCACTAACATTTCCATAATATACTCACCACGCGAAGCGGATTGTGTAAGCGCCATGTCTCGTTCTTGCTCTACTTTTCGGAGCCGACCCTGCCAGTCGTGCTCCTTTAGGGAGGCACGTCGTAGTTCTGATACCAGCCCGACGATCTTGTCCTCTGCTGTCTGGGCGCGCTCACGAGCAGAGATGAGTTGATGTTCTAATTCTCGGTTGCGTTCTTTGGCTTTAGCTTCGGCTTGTTTAATGGCCGTGTGGAGGAGGTGGGTGCATTCTTGTTCGCGAGTCATGCCATCTCCTTTAGTTCCGTGATGGTCTTTAAGATGTTGTCCTTAAGGTGATCCAACTGTTCTTGAGAGATGGTGACATCTGGGTAGAAGTCTGCACAGGAGCAGTCAACGATTTCGAAGTGCCCTAGGTCATCTCGAACTGAGATTCCCTGGCAGGGCCATGTTCGCACGCGTTCCGAGTGCATGTTTTCTTTATGCCCGCATATGCAAAGCATCAAATTCCTAGTGGTTTGTGAGTGTGTAAATCAACATCGAATCTGCAATAGATACGGTATGGATCCTGTAGCCATCCTTGAAGTGTTCTGCTAGTGATTCTTCGACTTTGGCGAGATGCTCCGCTACGTTCTGTAGGGAACCTTTGCTGTCAAGGTCTGATCTATCTATGAAGAGCATGACGATCTTCGCTCCTCGTGGCTTGCCGAGATGCTCCAGGTCACTAGCGGTATCCATCAACTTCCGTTTTGTTTGTTCGAGGATCGCATCCGAAACTGGTTTGCGTGCCACGGGTTTGCGTACCGCTGATCCGCCGACGTGGGCGACGACATTTTTGAATTTTTGACACACGCAGGTCTTGCAGCGCCTAGGTCTGGTACGATAATGGGAAGTCTCTACATGGTTACATGAAGAACATTTCGCGCTCACAGTCATCATCTTCTTGCTTCTTTCAATTTACGACGCATCTGCTTGCGTTTACGTTCGCTGACGTTTCCCCAGTGGCCCCACTCGTTGTTGTCGAGTGCCCAATCTAAGCATTCTGCCTGCACTGGGCATGTTCCGCAAGCGATTCTAACATTTGGATGGATGTTTTCGCCACGTTCGGGGTAGAAAAGGTCGGGATTTAGTCCCATTTCGATACATTTGGGTCCAGGATTTTGCATCATGAACGCTGGGCGTTCAAACGAGCGAGTGTTAATTCCTTCCAATTAAGATTTCCGATCTTCAGAAGGCCGACCCTGCATCTTGTTGATCTTCTTGTGATCCGTGAAATACTGTTCAGTCGCTCTCTCTATCTCTGATTGGCGTCTCTGAAATTTGGCAACATCCATCTCGGCGTCGATAGCGCGTTGTTTCCAGAGTTCGCGATCAGCCACATCTGCTTCAAGTTTAGCTATTTCCATCATTGCAATATCAAGCATGATGTCAACTGCTGTAGCCGTAATCGTCGGGGCAGGAAGAAGGACTTTTGTTTTGAACTTCTCATAAAGATCTTCTCTCGACAGCCTCATCTCCAAGGGCGGGGTTGCTTGTTGGGACTACCGTTGAGTTCTTTCAACATACGATCTCTGAACGTACTATCGTTATGGGGGTAGGGGTAGGGTCTGTCCTGATCGTAAATACTTCCATTCCTGAGACCAGAACCCAATCCCTGGATAAGGCGTTCCATCTGATCAAGACGCTTCTTGAGATCCGCCTGTTCTTGGAGAATCGAGATTCGCGCTGCCTGCGAATCTCCGATGGCGGTAGCCAGTTCCTCTTGAAGTTTAAGAGCCCGCGCCTTCCAAGATTCTTCCACCAATTTGTCCAAGAGATCGAATTCGTCCATCATCTCGTTCAATGTAACCCCTCTTGACGGCAGCCTTACGGCGTTGTAGGAACCTACTTTTCAGGAATACTTCTTCTGGCTGGTCAGCTTTCTCACGATTACATTTACTACAAGCAAGGACGCAGTTCTCAAGAACATGCGTTCCACCAAGCGCTTCAGGGATACGATGGTCGATAGTACGCATCCGTTTGCCGGTTCCGCTGAAGGTAGTTCCACAGTAGAAGCAGACATCGCCGTCCCTCAAGATCAGAGCCTTGATCCGCCGATGACGGCGGGTAGAAGCCATTGTACTCATATCGCCCTTTCGGGGACAGAATCTAACTCGTTCTTGATCTCGACATCCACTTCATAGGGGGACTTCAACCCACTTGTCATCCTCCAGAACCTCCATCTTGATATTCTCCGGAGCCATGAGGCGCTCTACTGCTTCTTCGATGGCAGCCTCAGAAAGCACGGCATGGCCACCACGGATCCGGCACCAGTTTTTAAACTGGGAAGTCTCCGTCATACGGAGGAAAGCAGCTTTCTTATTCTGGAGTTGGGTGCGGTGCTCTTGGGCAAAACCTACCGCCCCGCTATCACCATGAATGATTCGGCAAGCTGTGTCGCGTTTGTTGCGGTTCTGGCCACCATTGCCGGAACCGCGCATGAACTGGATCTTGAGATCCTTCTTGGTGACCGAGAATAGGAGCTTTCGCTCTCCCATCACTCCTCGTTTCGATAAATTTGTATTATCAGTAGCCCTGCGGGGAGTCGAACCCCGTTCAGAAGATTGAAAGTCTTCCATCCTAACCCATAGACGACAGGGCCTTGGTACGCGCTGAGGGATTCGAACCCCCGTCCTTCTCCGTGTAAGAGAGACACTCTGGCCAGACTGAGTTAAGCGCGCTAGAAGCAACTATTCTATACGACTATATCCATTCGTCAACCCTTGCAGCACGAATTTCCTGCCTTGAAGGACCCTCCCACTTTCTGCGATTACCACAGCACCACGTAGAGCACATCTGAGGATTATCTGCAAAGAAAGAAAAGGTACGGCCGTCAGGGTCAAAGCATGAACACGAACGATCCGAACCGTGCTCAGCCCTATCCTCACGGATCCGATGCATGCCCTTGACGTACCTGTTGTATCGACGTTCAGCGCGATCATGTGCCATTGTAACCAATTCAGATCATGGAAAGTGATTATGGTCGGCCAGGGAAGAGTCGAACTTCCTAATCGCGCCTTATCAGGGCGTTGCCGTAACCGTCTGGCTCCTGGCCGCTAAGTGGTTATAATAACAGGATCGGCAAAGGGAAACAAACGATTTAGAAAATGGAGAGCCCGACAGGATTCGAACCTGCGTTCGGTGGGTTGCAACCACCTGCCTAACCTCTTGGCTACGGACTCGTGATCCTTAATAGTACAGCGAACTCAAGTCTTAAGTCAATCAATTATCTCGGAACGAATGTATATTGATTCGGGGTAAGATTAACGTTCTTCCCACCTCTGGTCCGCAGAAGCTGTGACAAGTTCCAACCCTTGCGCTGCGGCCCGACGTTACGCTGATGCTGAACGTGGTCCACGTTCGCGTAATCACCGAGCATATGACCGTCTTTGATCTTGTGATGAAGGTTGTCAATCACTTGAATGTTGCGGGCGCGGGCGGTGCCATCGGCCTTGCGGTCACCAACCATGATGCGCCCACCGACACACGAGTCGAAGCGTTCGTTCGCCCGGATGAGCAACCCATCGAAGTTGACGAACGTGCCGGTGATGTGGAACACGTTGTTCCCACCGCGAATCACGTTGTTCTCGAACACACCGTCACCGACCTGATCCTGAGCGTCGTTCGATGAAGCGTTCTCGACGTGGATAATGCTCGATGGGATACGCGTACCAAATTCAGCGTTACGACACGACCAGCCACGCACACCGTGGACCAGCATCCCCATACGCCCAAGGTCATCAAACTTTCCACCGTAGACGTGCATCTCACGCGCAGGCGGAGTGTTCGGGACTGTCGTACCGGGCGAGAACGCATCGCCCCACCAGCCGGTGATCGTCGCTCCGCAGATGTCCCAGCCGTGGACACCGTTTGCTAGGTCTTGGTCCGTGAGTTCGTAACCAAAGTCCTTCGACCAGAACGCGTGCTGGCCTTCCAGGCAGTTTCGCGACTTCGATGTCGTTCCGCTTGGTGAACGCAGTGGCATCCCAGCCTGCTTCGGTCCCTTGAGGATGCCGTGGAACTTCCAGCCATGACCACCGACCGGGCCGAGACCGAAGCGGGTGCGGTACTTGTCTCGAAGCACGTCGCAGATCGTCGGATCAGCAATCGCCTTGGCAATGATGTCGGGATCGTTGTCACCGATGCCGAGTGTTGGAAAGTGGAATCCGGCACCCTCATCACAGATGATGTGGATGAAGCGAGCGTTGGAACGGTACGGCTCGATTGACGATACCCCACGATACAGTTCAGGAACGCTTATAACAGTGGGATCGTATTGTGTTCCATTCGGGGCCATCTGAATAACGGTCTGAAGACTCTTTGACCAATCCTCACGACCGGTGCTATCAAATGCGAGTCCGAGCTTTTTCACTTCGTCGGGGAACATGATTTTCATGTCGATCTCCTTGGTCTAATGTTTTATCGGCATCCGACCCAGGAGAATGACAGGTACACCAGCACTTAGTCTCTAGTGTCCCATTGTTTATACGGGTTTTACAGGAATCATGCTCACCCTTAAGGCACCAATTTGTCTTATGCGCCATGACTCAGATCCCTAATGGTACCTTTAAGGCTGTCAATTGCTTTCTTACTGGCCTTCTTAATGCATCTCTTATGAGGGACATCCCGATTTTCGTATTTTCCACAAACAGAACATTTATGCGAGGGTAGAAGATTCTCTTGCTCTGCACACCACGCCGCGTGCCTGGCTTCATTTGCAACGTTCTTCAGCCCGTGCGGCAGCGCAATAATCCACGAGGACAGCGTTACTGTTACTGAGGCCGCCCTGGGTCGCGAGGTTCTGTGCTGCCGGTACAAACAGAGTGCATACAAGAAGAAGATGATGCTAACCGAGGTTATCGAAAGAATTATCACTTCACCAGCCTGCACTTCTCGGAGCCTTAGTCAAAACGAAGTCGCGATAGTAGCGAGCCTTCGCCAAACTCTCCCGAATGTCTGCCATCGCACGATGGACCTTCTGTGGCTCAGGCGACTTAGCGGCGATGTCGGGCAGCCAACGCTCGAAGGCTTCCTGGAACGTGGACACATCAAGATTTCGGTAGTGGAACCATTTCTCAATCTCCGGGACATGCATCTTCAGCCATAAGCGATCGAAGTGGACAGTTGATCCAACCAACGGAACGGTCTTCGGCTCACTGAACTTGTTAACACGCTCCAGAAAGTTCTCAGTTGCTTCCTTCCATCGCCAAGTCGGACCTTTGTCGCAGTCCTCCAACAGACCAGACTTGGAATGCATCTCAGTTACGTAGTCATCCATCACGGATGGATCCTTAGGAAGATCGAAGATGTACGAGAACGTATCAACGATCTGCAAGTTCCCACGCGTTATTAGGACTGCCATCTCAAGGATGGAGCCACCTTCAGGTTCTAGACCCGTAGTTTCTAGATCTACCCAAACTAAGAAATCCGAAGCAGGCATGGGAGCCTTTCGATAAGAGACGGTTGACGAAGGATAAAGGACTTGCTGGTCCGAGTCAACACGCGATGGACCCCCCCGCCGAAACAGGGGGGTCCATCAACGGGATCGTCGCCCTAGCGGGCGGAGAGGCTAGTTAGAGCGAACGATGCCCGCTTCCTTGAGGACGGCGGGGGGAACGCCAGCCTCGCGGAAGGCCCTGTAGCTGAAGTTCTTGCGCTCAGCGTAGAACTTCGCCACCTTAACAAACTCACGCTCCAAGTCAACAAGATCGTTCGTCTCTGCGCTTGCAGCCAACGCTGCTTCCAAGTCGATACGCTCTTGGATTAGACCAAGACGAGCAATCTGAGTCGCTGAGACGATGCTCTCATTCGTCTTCGCAATCCGATCACGAAGCTGATCTGGAGTGACCTTACGTCCGCGCTTCGGCTGGTGAGCCTTGACGGCTTCAAGGTACTTACGAATAGTAGCACCTTGCATGCGTCCAACGGCGAGAGCAGCCTTGTGCGTGTCGCTCATTGGGGTCTTCGCCGTAGGAGTCTCCTGCGGCAGTTCCGGTGTTGCAGTTTCCTCTGTCATAACATCCTTCCAAAGATCAGACGATGAGGTTGGATAGCATGCTATTCGAAGAGACTATGTTCGTCAAGTCGGAGGACGACTTTTCTGCTGAACGCCACTGAAAAGAGTGGTCATCACACTGACTGCAAGGAAGATCCCCGTAGCGGGGAGGTAGCTAACTGGTGCCAGCCAATGGAATTCGGACCACACGGCACCACAGAACAGCATGAAAACCCAGCCGCCGAATGCCGCGCCTGCCGTCAGCAGCATGAAAGCAAGAAGCACGTAAACGAGGACTTTCATGACAGATCCTTCACTGTCTTCTGGAGATTATCGACAACTTGCTTCATCTGCACAGACGGAGCTTCAAGCTTGACCTTGATTTCCGGCGTGAGGAACTCATCTGGCACTTCCACAGAGAATTTCACAACGAAATCAATGTTTGAAGTAGAAGTAGGTCGTGTCTGAGTCACAGTGGAGGCGGTTAGCCTCATCCGATTATAGCTATTCGATTCCTTGCGGTACTTAAACCCAACGAAGAAGTCACAATTCACTTACGGTACCTCCGCTTCCCAATTCTGGCTCGCATCATCTGCGTCCAATCACCCTGTTCTCCACATACCTTGCAGATATAAAGATACCAGACGCGCCCATTGTTGGAAAGATCTGACTCGAAGGCTTCCAGCTCGCCCTTGCAGCCTCGTTTGTTGCAACGAACCCACGTTCCCCAGCGAACCATCTAGAACTCAAATTCTTGGAGCATCTCGCTCCTCTAGGTGCTCGATCGACACACAACCCTTGTTCTTGCATGTCTGAAAAACGATGTTCTTCGGATCAGCTAAGCCGTTTTCATGCATCCACATTGCACGATGGGCCAGCATCTTAATCTCGCTCATCTTAAAGATCCCATAGCCATCCGGCCCAAAGCGCGGCCCAGTCCAGATCAGGCAACCCTTGGACTTCTTCGTTTGCAACATAAACGCTTTAAGGGTTTTTTCATCCATAGTTTCTGCCGATGACTAGAAGGTAAACTGACTTTGGAAAGGAGGAACTATGTCTACGTATAAGCTTATCGTTGGAGCGAAGGTATTGCTAGCACTGGCCGTCGCTCTTGTGTTCATCCTCATAGCAATCGACCAAATCACAGCACCAACCACGGTTCACGACTGGAGCAACCTAGCATTTGCTGGTCTTGCTCTCGTAGTCGCACCGTTTGAGAAGCTAGCGAAGAAGTAACTTTTCGCTAAAGCAATATTAAATGCTCGTTCTCTCGTTGACCCTGGTCAGAGCAATCTGCCAGGGTCAACGTTGATTTAAGTGTGCGCCCCGAGCGGATCGAACGCTCGTCTACCGGGTTAGAATCGGTTGCACTACCACTGTGCTAGGGGCGCTTGGTGGGAGAGAGGGCTTTGACACCCTCTCTCCCATGGTGCCCCTGAGACGACTTAAACGTCTGGTAGGTCTGGATACCTACAGGGGCTTGGAGCCGGATGAGGGAATGACCCCCCACCCGGCAGGACTCACACGACAGCCTCCTCACGCAACGCGAGAGGCAGCCGAGAAACTAGCAGACGAGCGGCCTCAGAAGGAGCAAGCGCCAAAGCGGTCGCTTCGTCCCCGAGGTCCGGCTCGGTCTGCATATACAACGGAACGCCTAGATCGTAGGCATCCGTCACAAAATCCAGCAACGTCTCCACGTCTGGGACAGCGAGAAGAACCAGATACTGGGAGATGTTATGCCACTCCCGAGCGATCTGTGGATGCTCCAGGGAGAAGCTAAATGCGGCATGAGCAGCTTGGACAGCCTGCTGGCCGGGAGAAAGGTCAGCACGTACAAGGATGTACGTCCGATCCCCTTCCTTGAGTGCTACCTAAACGTTTTCCATTTCCATTGCTCCTTGTTTGATTACGATTGAAGTGTACCGAACCGGAAGCATGCTGTCAAGTATTAATAAACGTATGTTCATTTGATACGTAACCAACATACGAACGGACGTTCGTGTGTTAACGGGTTGACCAGGGGAAATGCAAGCTTAAATTTTGTTTACTCAAAATCATACATTCCAGCAAACGTCAGTTTCATTAACCAGATAACTTCGGATAATCTCTTTCAACCTGATCGCTCAACTCCTTCAGCGTGCGATTCGGCTTTCCAGTCTTCTCTGCAAGCAACTGGAATGCAGCATCGGTTCCTTCATGCTTCAGCATCCAAGCAATCTCGCCCATCCAAGGTCCGGTGTGAAGTAGATGAAACGGTTCGATTGGACTCTCGCCTTGGCGTGCCGGATAGCCACATGCGTTCAGCATCAAAAGAAGGTTGTCACGCTGATAGGCATTTAATACCAGAACATAATGCTCACTCTCCCGGTAACCATCCTGGAAGCCTCTTTCATATTCACTCATTGCGCTCCAGTTCGTTTGATCTGTCGAATTTGCTCATAGGTCGGCTTCTGCTTACCGTCAAGTTTATTCACGAGATCCGAAGGGTTAAGACCTTCAGCCATAAAGACTGACAACGCACGTTGCATCGGTGACGGAACGCGTAACCTTTCGGGTGACGGAACGCGTAACCTTTTAGGTTCAAGCGCTACAACTGGTTTAGAAACCAGCTCGGAGTAGTGATGGCGCGTCTGCCACTGGGCACACGTACTTCCTTCGCATCTCCAAGATCTTCCGTCCAAGCATGACCTACACGTCAGAGCCATAGGAAGCTCTAATCCGATCAACTTCTTCCTGAATCTTCTGAAAGCTTTTCGTGCGGCGCAGTTTAACCTCTGTCTCCCCTTCAGCAAGAAACGAAAGCAGACAATCAAGATGGACCAAGAAGCGTTCAGGGTAAGAACGATTCTTGGTGCTAACCATGTGGCTGAATACCTTTTGACCCTCAGTGAAAACACGCTTACAGCCGGGACACTTGTAGCCCCGAGACTTGTCGGTACGCCAGTAGTGGTACCTACCTACGGACTCATCACCTACAGTGAGAATCTGCACGTTCTCTCCCCCTTGTTCCCTGTACGGTGGAGGCAACGTACAGAGCCCGCCCTCGGCAGTCAAGGATCTAGACAGAGAAGTACGCTACAAGATCCGGATTACGTCGGATTAAGTCGAGCAGAGCCGGAGCAAGACGCTTCACGATCTCTTCTTCGCCCTTGTCAGGCAGACGCGTCTGGAACCAGACTGCATGCAGACACTCATGGATCAGGCACTCTGCTTCGTAATCTGAACCGAGATGATCCTTAATCTCGATCGTCAGACGGTCAGTGCGTATTAGACCGTCGACCTCTTCATCGATGGCGACGATCTCATCGACTTTGGAGACTGCAAACGCGTAGGGACCGACTTGAACTTCCTTCGGAAGTTTCACAGACCATCCTCAACTAACCGGAGTCCAGACTTGATGTACCTCTACTGGTGAGCCAATAGACAATCCGTTATCGGTATTTGAATAAGGTGCCTGGTAGTAAGTGCAGTCGTAAGTTGAATCTTCGACCCTGTAGATAACCCAATCTGTGCCAAAGTCAACGATTGAAACCCAGAAATTATCACTAGGATAACGAGAACTCAACTGCCCATTAAGCTCTTCCCGAACTTCATTATAGGAATCAGAGTAGTCGTCAGCCGCAGCCATGCTCGACTTTTTCGGCTTGTCCATTGTCCCGGTGTATCCACACTGTGGGCATGTAGCCGCAGCAGCAATGACAGGCTCCTGGACTGAGGCCATAGATGCAATCGTATTAAGCTGTTCGAAGCGGTCCATTGTTCCTCAGTGGCGAACGAAGTAGATGATCAGGACAATTACAGTTATCGACTCCTATGGTACCAGAAATGAGTCTTTCATTAAGGGAGCGCCCTAAGGGCCTCCGTGAGCTTCTCGGCCGTCTGATGTACCTCTACAGCCGCCTGACGGTACTTTTCCTCAGGAGAGAGAGAGAGGGTAGTGGGAGGCTTTGTCAGCAAAGCCGAGGGGTATACACCATATACGGCGCAGAGAAGGATAAATCTGTCAATCGGGATGACCCGTTCTCCCCGCTCGTATGCGCCTAGGCAGCTAGACCTGAATTCTCCGCCACTCTTATCTTGAGTCTGCTGGAGTGAAAGTCCAGCTTCTTTGCGAGCCCTCTTCAGCCGTTGGCCGATCTGTTGCATGATGGTTGGATTCATCTGAGGAATGTAACCATCGCCACGCTAAGTGTCAAGAGTACTCCGAATGTGTAAATCTCAGTTTTAGGAAGCACGGTCCTTTGACCAGGGGATACACGAATGTCAAGCAATTCAAGTGCTTTAGCAAAAAACTGTTGACCGCACTTAAACCAAGGAAATCCCTGGTAATACCAGGAAATTTTAGTTTATTGCTGTACGGGCATAGTTCCTTGGAGATAGTCAGGACACTTCTGTCCAGGAGGACACGGCGTAGTACGAGGGACTGCCAAGCTCCGAATATCAGGAGTAGCGCTCAGCTTCTCTTGTCGAGGCTTCTCAGCCTTTTCTTCACAGTCCTTACAGCAGCCCATACCTATGTATCGGCAGGATCTTCCGGGGTCTGAAGACTATTGAGGATCTCCTGCTTCTTTTTATAGAAGAGCTTAAGATCTTCCCTGTAAGAAATGAAGGCTTGTACCGTTCGACTGTCGAGGAACTTCATTACACGCCGTTCTCTGGCGTGATCTGGCTCAAAGGGTATATAAGGGATTCCTCCGACTGGAACATAATCGTCAACGCCGTTCCACTGCTCTATTTGGATGGTGTCCCCTATAATAACAAAGTTCCAATTGTTCTTGTCCATAAAACTTCAATTCGATTCGAATTAAGAGTACCAAAGATCAATACTCTTGATATTACCTGAAAAATCTGACTCTTGATACGCTCTTGATGGGCTCCGGCCAGGCGTGCCGGTCCTGAGCCTATCCACTTTTTCTATCGTGTCAAGTATAGCTAATAGAGATTAACGGAGATTGAGAGTATTAGTCCTCGGTTTAAGGAACATGCCTGGTCAGGGGAGGTTTAATTAGCTAGTTGAGCTATTAGATTTGAGATGTACTCAACATCAGTTACGGCAGGATCACCGAGTAGATACCGCCGCCGCCACTGTTTGTGATTGACCCAGATGCGATAGGGGTCGGCAAATTCGTTTGGCCTGTCATTTGACCGAACATGCGGGGGGCCTGCCCGTACTCGGTGGCTTCTGTGATCGACGCGAGACCACGAACGGTAGGTGCTGCTGCCCCAGTCACAACAAGGATACCGAACGCATAGGACATCCCGATCGAAACACCCACCGGCACAGAGAACGCTCTCGTGTACGACGTGTTAGCCACGGCGAACAGAGTCGTGTCGTTCGGAGTTGACGCGATGAGTGTCAGATCACCGTTCCCAGCTACGGAGTAGAGCCCGAACCTGACAAGGGTCGGTGTCGCCCCAGCGGCAGTGGTGTGCGTATTGACCCGGCACTGCGTGACCGTCTCTGTTTTCGTGCTCGTGAAGTAGGTGAGCCGCAACTGGCCGGTTGCCATCGTCTGGCTCGAACCTGCGGTTGCCGGACGGGAGAGAGTCGATTGGCCGACTGTGAGTACCTTGTCGAGCCCCATCGTCAAATATCTAGTGTCAAGAGCGCCTAACGATAGAGCAGAAGCTGAATGCCATGTTCCAGTTGAAGCCTGGTACTGGAGATCCACTCTCTGATTCTGAGTAGACATCGTAAAGGTGGAACTCCCGGACCTATTAAAAGTATTCGTACCTGAACAAACAATAGTGAGTAGATTAGGCGTAGCACCACTAAACAACGTAAGTAGTTTTGCTGAAATAAGAGTTCGGTCTATGGGGGCGAACGGAAGAGTAATAGTGACTGATCCACCAGAGAGATCTACTGGTATGAGATCTCCGCCGACTGCATTATAGTCGGTAGTCTTAATCTCCGTTGGCGTAAGAAGATACCTAGTATCAAGGGAAGTAATTGGAAAATTAGAAGAGGTATACCAAATCCCAGTGGACGCTCTGAATTGAAGATCCAACCCCTGATTAAGCAGGGTCATCGTAACAGAAGTGGATCCACCAGTCGTATTAAATGTATTGGAACCAGAAGTAACTACGCTGAGTATAGCGGGAGTTGCTGCTATGCTAGCAGCAATAAGCTTAATCCCAATTCTTGCTCCATCTATCGGAGAATCTGGTAGCGTGACAGTAAAACCACCACCGGAGACATCAGCAGGAATGAAGTCTCCAGCAGCCGCATTATAGTTGGTAGTCCTAACCCCAATTGGGGTGACGGATACAGTGTTCTTATCGAGAAGCGAAGCAGTGCCAACACCGGCAGCAGCCCGTAAAGCGGCCGCATCATTTAAGGTTAATAGGCTGCGACCAAACGAGGTAGTTGACAAGAGTGCAATAGCTGTGAGGTCTGAATCTACAGGCTGAAAATCTGTCGCACTAGAAGTAGCAGCAGTCCCCAGAGCTAGGGCGCTTCTTCCAGCAGTTGCATCAGCAAGAGCAAGGAAAGCACGTCCATACGCCGTAGTGGACAAGAGTGCTATAGCCGTGAGATCCGAGTCCAACGGCTGATAAGGAGTGGCAGCCAAACTCTGGAAGTTAGACCCAAGGTCAATGATCAACTGAGCAATCGAGCGATTAGTCCATACGCCCGCCTTGCGTTGGATTATGTCATCGTTGGTTGGACTAATATTCCCGATTGTGGTCAAATCGGAATCTATTGGCTGAGATGCAGCCTGTGCGGCAGCAGCAGCACCGGCTGCATCAAAGGCTGTTGTATTAGCGGCAGCGGCCGTTCCCAATCCACTCACTATCGCACTGGAGATACCAGCAATCGTTACGTTTGCCTCGCCAGAGGGTGACTCAGCGACCCCGAATTGAGATGAGAAATCTACCTTCGATGCAGCCGCAACCGCGGTGCTGTTATTCAGCTTGATCTCAAGTGAGCCGCTTGTCGGTGTGGCACCTCCTCCACCAGTAACCGTAATTCTGGATACCCCACCACCCATGTCTGTGACGGTGACGCCGATACCCACGAAATTAAGCGAGTTGGCGGTAGTCGTGAGGATGCCCTCATCCAGAATATCGATTGTCCCACTGACTACGCCTCCTCCAAGATTGCCAGGTGGATTAGTCAGGAGGCTGAGCAGAGTATGGGTTGTCGGGGTAGCACCCGCCACTGGGACCTTGAAGTATGCAGTAGTTCTGGCCGAGTCCCCCTTCGGAGAGTGGATCACCCGGTAGACGGTATTTGCTGGTGTTATCGAAGAATTTGGGACAAGATCAAGAGTCCAGTTGCCGTTCGTGTTGGTCTGGGCGATCTTGCGGCCAATGATCTGGTATCCACCAGAAAGGATGTAAGCGGGATCGTCAACAGTTGGGGCAAGCAGCGATACCTCTACGTAAGCATTTCGGAGGGGTCCCGCGATCTCATCAACAAGGGTGTGCGTAACGGTAGTCACGTTGATCTATCGGCATCCAGAGTAAGCGGTTCAAATCCCAAACTCACGTTTGGTTACCTTAAGCTGTATTGGTTGTTATAGCAAAAAAAGTAGGGCTCTGAACTGCACATACAACGCACCGTGGCAGTCATGTTGTACGTACACGTCTCATGGCGTACCACTGGTAACTAAACTGAGATTGAGCTAAATGGTTGATAAGATTGATAACCTCGCACTACGAAACCCACCCATTTGGGGGAATTTCCCGCACGATCAATCGAGATTGACCTTAGTGACCCCCTAATACAGCTTACCTAGCTCTAGCCAAAAAGCAGTCCGATGACCAGCCCAAACAGGATAACGCGCTTAATCCGTATCAATGTCTCTTAACTTAAGGCTCAACTGAAATTTATACCGACAGCCTTCAGAGAGCTTTAGCGTTCATGATGACACGGTTAGCAAGCAATACTGAGTCCGTGGTCAGGGCACTGCCTACCAAAGAAGCTCCTCCCGCTGAACTATGGGACAGTTGAATCACATTAAGATCAGATCCGTTCCACAGCCTCAAACCATTCGACTGGGTATAGAAGGAAGCCCCAGCCTGCGCTGATTGAACAGAGACTCCCGATATATCACAGTGCCGCGCAGCTTTCACTTCATATCCAGCGAACAGTCCACTACCAGCCTGAGAGTTCGTGTCCGAAATCAGGGCACTTCCGACTACTCGGTACGTACCGTCAACGAAGAATCCCTGTTGCCTGTTATTCTGGGCACTACAAGTGGTGATCTGCATTCCCGCCAGAGACGACCCACCCGTCAGGTGATAACCAGCCCCACCATTCAAGAAGCTCTTGCAAGCAGTCAGAGCAATGTGACTATGGGCATTCGAATTGAACCCATCGAAGGTATTCGATCCAGCTTGGCAATTAGATATGATCGTATCGTAAGCGGACAATATTCCATGCCCACCACAAGATTCTACGAACACATTGTCCAGAACACTGGCTGAACGTCCATTCATGTGGACACCATTATCCGTGGCCATGTAGACGTGGACATTGTTCAGGTAGTGATGCAGGTCGAAGTACGGATCGGCCACAGCTTTGGTATTCAAGGGATTCGTAACAATCGAGATTCCGTGCATCGCTGGAGCAATCTGCAAACTCACCCCAGAAACAGGAGTCGTGCCTCCAACGGTTGCTGGAACGGACAAGATTGCCGTGGACGAATTCACACAAGCCATCGTGACCCCATAAGGGATCCCCGTTCCCCGAACCCACTTCCCGTTATCAGCCAAACTAAAATTAGCGGTAGCTGAGGTGATTCGAGTTGAACCACTCAGTATCCCATCTCTTACTGTTCGGCCTTGAGATGACTTGCGGCCGTCGATCGTGAGATCGAAGATTCCACAGTATCCGGCGTTCGGATCGGCTGGCCCCGAAGAGGTGTGAAGCTTCACGACATCTTTGGTACTTCCAGCAATAAGCTTAATTGTCGTTGAGAACATCCCAGCGCCACGCATATAGACATGGTTTTTCTGGTCCAGCCCTCGGACCATCATGTAACCGGACGGAACGTAGACGATCCCTCCGGTTGAAGTTGCTGGGGAAGCGACTTGAGCTACTGAATCCAGTGCCGCCTGAGCAGCCACTGTGTCATCAGTCCATCCGTCGCACTTGGCTCCGAATTCTCGAACGTCCACCGTGTACTGACCCATATCACCTTATCGGCACATCCAGAGACAAGCTGGACCGCGTAGCACCGCGTTATACCTAAACCGTCGTTAAGCGCAAAAATGGCTAGTCCATAAGACTCTGACCAGCACCGATGCGCCCTAAACGTAGGAATGTCTTCGTAATGACACATCAAATGACCATGGCTGCGCTAATCTTGATTTAGACATATATGGATATATGCCCTTGACGGGATCTTTGCAGTTGTCGCACTTCATGTTCACGCCGCCCTCCGCTCGAACACCATGACGGTGTTCCCGTTCTGCTCAAAGATGGAGTGCAGCGCAAACCCCGCAACGAACGCCTTGTTGAGCATGTCGGTGTGCCGCTCCACGTCAAGCCGTCCCTTGTTGACGCGGGTGACGTACTGGTCTCCCGCCTGCCACGCGCTGGTGAACGCCTGAGACGCGACGTCGGTGCGAGCCATGATGCTCATGTGAGGACGTCCAAACTGTTAGCGATGCTGACGAAGAACAGGCCAGCGAGAACAAGTCGTTTTGGATTCATGCAACGGATTCTAACTGTGAGCTGGGACACTGAACAGCAAAACATTTCTGAATTGAAGTTACAGTAGGGGTTCGTAGTTTTTACCCTGCAAACGCCTCAGAAAAACTTCCGAGATCACCATGCGAGGATCTCTGCCACAGGGAAACGACAATTTCCTTGGTATTACCAATGAGTTTCGGGCCGAAAAGGGCAAACCAGGACACTTTAGGACAAAAACCCTGACAATAGCAGGAGATTTTATAGTCTAACCGGTGCCCATAAGGATCTGTGCCACCCAAAAACCAAACTGTAATTCTGACAACACGAAAAACCCTGGTAATTTCAGGAAATTCCCCATAGACG